>VOFJ01003726.1_pt1 | contig 24075 bp, 27 predicted proteins | sample 5384081 | NCBI WGS metagenome assembly VOFJ01 (sample SAMN12384729, study PRJNA508395) | human gut metagenome | isolation source: healthy gut I | host: Homo sapiens | reverse complement strand
AGCGCCTGACAGCACAAGGCGCAGCGCGACGAGTGTCGTGGCGGCCATCAGCAAGGGCGTGGTGTTCCGCGGGTGAAACCTTTAAAAGGTGCTGATTTTTGCGACGATGATCGCGTCGCCTCGGCCTGAACGTCAATTGGCGGCCGTCATTATCGGCGCCATGCTCATTTCGCCGATCATGGGTCCTATTATGGGCATCGGCCTTTCGCTGGGCATCAACGATTTCGAGCTGCTCAAAAAGGCGCTGCGCAACTATGCGCTGATGTTCATCGTGGCGATTATCACCTCGACGGTTTATTTCCTCGTGTCGCCCCTCTCGTCGAACAGCAGCGAGCTGCTGGCCCGCACGGTGCCGACGACCTACGACGTGCTGATCGCCCTGTTCGGCGGTCTGGCCGGTATCGTGGCGCAGACGCGGCAGGACCGCACCTCGACCGTTATCCCCGGCGTGGCGATCGCCACGGCGCTGATACCGCCCCTCTGCACGGCGGGCTTCGGTCTGGCGACGGGGCAGATAAAATTCTTCGTCGGGGCCTTTTACCTCTTTTTCATCAACTCGGTCTTCATCGCGCTGGCGACTTACCTCATGGTCCGTTTCCTGAAGTACGAGAAGAACGCCTTTATCGACAAGGTGCGCGAACGCAATGTCAAGCGGCTGATGATGGTTATTACGCTCGTGACTTTCATTCCGAGCGTCGTCATCGGTTTCCATATGGTCCGCGTCTCGCTGTTCGAAGCCGTGGCCGACAAATACGTCGCGCAGGTCTTCAAGTTTCCGCATACGCGCGTGATCGAGTGTAACAAGCATTATGCGCACGGCAAAGACCCCTCGCAAATCGAACTGCTGCTCGTGGGAGAACCCATCGGCGATGAAATTATCGAGAATGCCCGTGCGCAGATGCGCAACTTCGGACTGGAGAAGGCCGAACTGGTGGTGCGTCAGGCCAACAAGACGGACGAGATAAACGTGGCGTCGCTGCAGCAGAGCTACCTCGAACTGCTGGAGGAGAAGAACCGGCGCATCGGCGAAATGACGGCTCAGCTGAAACGCTACCGGGTTACGAACGTCGAAGTGGACGACATTTCGCGCGAAGTGGGCGTCATGATGGAGAATATCAAGGCCATATCGCTGATGAAGGGCATTACGTTCGATGTCGCGGGTACGCCGCTCGATACGACCCTCGTTTGCGTCGTTACGCCCAAGGCGCCCGCCGATTCGATCGACCGGACGACGCTGGCCAGCTGGCTGAGGATACGCACCAAGGTGGATAACGTGAAACTTTTTGTCGAACCCTAACGCCTTGCCGGATGAAACGAGCTGAGCTGAATTTTGCGCAGAAGGTATGGCTGGAGTCTTTGTGGCTCGGTGCCCGTTTCTTTGCCGTGCTGCCGTACTGGTTCAAATATTACGTCGTCGAGAACCTACTCTTTTTCATACTCTACTACTGCCTGCGTTACCGCATGAAGGTCGTGAACGAAAACCTGCGCAATTCGTTCCCGGAAAAGAGCGTCGGGGAGCTGGCTGTCATCCGCCGCAATTTCTACCGGACGCTGGCCGAGATATTCGTCGATACGGTCAATATGGCCCATATGGGCGAAGAAAAGGCCCGCACGGTGCTGACGGTGAAGGGATTCGACGAACATTACAAGGCCGTGCACGGGCCGCGACTGGATCGCTATGACGGCCCATTTCGGCTGTTGGGAGTATTGTTCCTACTGGGGGCTTTACGAACGCTCGCAGATGTTGGTGGCGGTGTATCATCCCCTGCGCAGCAAGGTCATGGAGCGGCTTTACCAGCGTTTGCGCAACTATGAAAATTCGATGACCGTGGCCATGAAGGATTCGCTGCGCTTCTACCTGCGCAACCGGGAATGCGGCGTGGACGGTAAAAACCTCGTCATGGGGCTTATCGCCGACCAGAATCCGCCGCGCCGTCCCGACAGCCACTGGTTCCGCTTCCTCAATCAGGATACGATTTTTTTCGACGGTGGGGAGAAGCTGGCGCTGCGCTGCAAACTGCCGGTCTATTTCGTCAGGATGGACCGTCTGCGGCGGGGCCGCTACCAGATGTCGTTCGAGCCGATTTACGACGGTGAAGAGCAGGTCGCCGAATACGAAATTACGGAGCGTTACGTTAGGAAGCTGGAAGCGATGATCAGCGAACACCCGGAACTCTGGATGTGGTCGCACCGCCGCTGGAAACACAAACGTACAAATGTCGGTCGCTAAGATAGTCATACTCAACTGGAACGGCGCGGAACACCTGCGCCGTTTCCTGCCCAGTGTCGTCGCTGCGGCCCCTGCCGGCGTGGAGGTCGTGGTCGCCGACAACGGCTCGACGGACGATTCGCTGAGGGTGCTGGCGACGGAATTCCCCTCCGTCGGGGTGTTGCGTCTCGATGCCAATTACGGGTTTGCCGGAGGGTATAACCGGGCTTTGGAGCAGGTCCGGGCGGACTATTACCTGCTGCTCAATTCCGACATAGAGACGCCCGAAGGGTGGCTCGCTCCGATCCTCGACGTGCTGGAACGCGAACCCGAGGTAGCCGTCGTCTCTCCGAAACTGATCTCATGGACCGACCGCACGAAATTCGAATATGCAGGCGCTTCGGGCGGATTTATCGACTTTCTCGGCTATCCGTTCTGCCGGGGCCGCATCCTGAAACAGGTCGAGGCTGACGAGGGCCAGTACGACGACGCCCGCGACGTTTTCTGGGTCAGCGGCGCCGCATTTTGCTGCCGGGCCGATGTGTTCCATGCGCTGGGCGGCTTCGACGCCGATTTTTTCGCCCACATGGAGGAGATTGACCTCTGCTGGCGCATGCAGCTGGCCGGTTACCGGGTGCGGGTCGTGCCGCAAAGCAGGGTCTACCACCTCGGCGGCGGTACGCTCACGACCGATTCGCCGACCAAAGTCTTCTACAACCATCGCAATAATCTGGCGATGCTCTACAAGTGCTCTTCGTCCGTGCAGCGGGTCACGGTTGCCGTCGTGCGTCCTGCGCTCGACTTGCTGGCGGCCTTGTCCTATCTGGTGCAGGGGCGGAGCGACAATTTCCGGGCGGTGTTCCGCGCCTACCGCGACTTCCTGCGGTGGCACCGCGATCTGTCCCGCAAGCGGAAGACCATCCGGCAGAACCGCAAAGGGTCCGCGGAAGAGAAGATTTACCGAGGTTCGGTGGTGCTGCGTTATCTTTTAGGCAGGAGGACTTTCGGGCGGATGATGTAAGGCAAATTCGCAAAATCGGAAAAGTCCGTTTCCCCGGCGGAGAATACCTTTGTCGCCGAGATGAAGAACAAACCAGCCACGACAGCCGATTATCAGCGGCGGATCAACACCGTCGTCGAATACATCCGGACCCATCTGGACGAAACGCTCGACCTGCGTACGCTGGCCGAGGTGTCGTCGTTTTCGCCCTGCCATTTCCACCGCATCGTTTCGGCCTTTCTGGGCGAGCCGCCGGGGGAGTTCATCGCCCGCACGCGCATCGAGACGGCGGCACGCCTGCTGCTTTACTCCGATCTTACGGTCGCAGAGATCGCCTACCGCGTGGGGTACGACGCCCCGTCGTCGCTGACCAAGGCTTTCGGACGGTTTTTCGGCATCTCGCCAAAAGAGTATCGAACCGCTAAAAACCTTCCGTCCATGACAAAATGCATGCACTCCGACGCCGGAATCCGGTTGTCGAAACCCAAAATGCTGGAAATTCCCGAAAAGACCGTGGCCTATCTCCGCGCTCAGGGGGATTACGGCGAAGTCGATTACGGCGACTGTTTCGCCCGTCTCTGGCAATACGTCAAAGAGCAGAAACTCTTCTCGGCGGGGATCGAGTCCATCGTCGTTTACCACAACGATCCCGATATTTCGAAATCCGGCGACCTGCGGTGCGACGTATGCCTGACGATTCCCAAAGGTCCGGTGGCCGTCGGCCCCGTGGGCGTCAAGACGATCGCCGGAGGCCGCTATGCGATGTTCGTCCATACGGGTCCTTATGCCGGATTGGGCGGCGCCTATCACAAAATCTTTCGGGAGTGGCTGCCCCGAAGCGGCTGCGAACTGCGTGACAGCCCCGGTTTCGAACGCTACCGCAATAATCCCGACCGGGTGCCGGCGGAAAAGCTGAAAACGGAGATTTATATTCCGTTGAAATAGAAGTCGGTCCGGACTGGAAACCGGTCCGGATGCATGAACCGACCGCCTGACAGGCGTGGTTGGTCCGTCGTACGAAAAAGCGGCCCGCTCAGCGGGCCGCTTTTCGCGGGGAGCGTGTCCCCGTTCGGTATCGCAACTCGATTTTCAGTCGATCGCCTTTACTTGTTGATCTTCGCCCATGAATCCTTGAGCGTCACCGTGCGGTTGAACACGAGGTGTTCGGGCGTCGAGTCGGTGTCGGGGCAGAAGTAGCCCACGCGCTCGAACTGAACGGCCTGACCGACCGGAACGTCGCGCAGCGACGGTTCGAGATAGCCTTTGATTCGGACCATCGATTCGGGGTTGAGATTGTCCTCCCAAGTCTGTCCCTCCTCGACGTCGTCGGGATTCTCCTTGGTGAAGAGCGGGTTGAACAGACGGATTTCGGCTTCGACGGCGTCTTTGGCCGCCACCCAGTGGATGACGCCTTTTACGCGGCGGCCGTCGCTCGACGAGCCTTGGCCCGACATCGGGTCGTAGGTGCAGCGCAGTTCTGTGACGTTGCCTTCGGCATCCTTGACCACCTCCTCGCATTTGATGAGGTACGAGTAGCGCAGACGCACTTCGCCGCCCGGCGAAAGGCGGAAGAACTTCTTGGGAGGCTCCTCCATGAAATCGTCGCGTTCGATGTAGATCACCTTCGAGAAAGGAACCTGACGTGTTCCGGCCGCTTCGTCCTCAGGATTGTTGATCGCCGTGAAGAGTTCCGTCTTGTTCTCGTCGTAGTTGGTGATGACCACTTTCAGCGGGTTGAGTACGGCCATGCGACGCTGGGCGACCTTGTTCAGGTCTTCGCGGACGCAGTATTCCAGCTTGCCGAGGTCGATGACGTTGTCGCGCTTGGCAACGCCTACCATTTCAGCGAAGTTGCGCACCGAAGCCGGGGTGTAACCCTTGCGGCGCAGGGCGCAGATGGTCGGCATGCGGGGGTCGTCCCAGCCCATCACGGCGCCTTCCTGCACTAATTTGAGCAGTTTGCGCTTCGACATCATCGTATAGGTGAGGTTCAGACGTGCGAATTCGTACTGATGCGAAGGGAAGATCTCCAGCGCTTGGATGAACCAGTCGTAGAGCGGACGGTGTACGTCGAATTCGAGCGTGCAGATCGAGTGGGTGATCTGCTCGATCGAGTCGCTCTGGCCGTGGGCGTAGTCGTACATCGGGTAGATGCACCACTTGTTGCCCGTGCGGTGATGCTCGGCGTGGATGATGCGGTACATGATCGGGTCGCGGAACAGCATGTTGGGGTGGGCCATGTCGATCTTGGCGCGCAGGACCTTTTCGCCGTCGGCGAATTCGCCCTTCTTCATGCGCTCGAACAGGTCGAGGTTCTCCTCGACGGAGCGGTCGCGCCACGGCGACGGCGTGCCCGGAACGGATACCGTGCCGCGGTTTTCGCGGATCTGCTCCTGCGTCTGGTCGTCCACGTAGGCCAGCCCCTTCTTGATGAGGACCACGGCCCAGTCGTAGAGCTGGTCGAAATAGTCCGACGCATAGCGCTCTACGGCCCAGTCGAAGCCGAGCCAGTGGATGTCGCGCTTGATCGAATCGACGTATTCGACGTCCTCCTTGACGGGGTTCGTGTCGTCGAAGCGCAGGTTGCACTTGCCGCCGTATTTCTTCGCCAGTCCGAAGTTGATGCAGATGCTCTTGGCGTGTCCGATATGCAGGTAGCCGTTCGGTTCGGGCGGGAAACGGGTCTGTACGCGCGTTTCGCCCTTGGCGATCGACTCTTCGATGATCTCTTCGAGGAAGTTCAGCGACTTCTCCCGTGTTTCGTTTGTTTCGCTTGCCATATGTTTCGCTTGTTGTATTTTTATTTTTTAGCCTTGGGGCCGATGTTGAACAGCTTCTGGATGTCTACCGAGAGCTTGACCATCTGCTGCGTGCCCATGCCTGAGCCGTCGTAATGGAAGACCATGCCCGCCTCGACGCCCATCGTTCCCTGAAGAACCGGCGGTCGTAACCGATCCACGTGCGGTTGTAGATATGGTCGGTGGTCGAGTAGAACTGTTCGCCGGCATAGAGCGGCTCTCCGACGTAGGCGTACCGGAACGGCTGCAGGTTTTCACCCAGATAGAGGTTGTTTTCGAGTTTCACGCCCCATTTGGTCATGACGAAGTCGATCTGGGCGCCCTTCTGTTTTTTCCATCCCGACTCGATGCTGCGCGCCCGCTGGGGGGCGAACAGAAAGCCCGCCTTGATGTCGAAGTCGAAGTAGGCGTTGAACTCCCAGCCCGCATAGGGATTGACCAGCAGGTTGTCCGTCACGTTCTCGTTGCCGATCTTCCCGGCGAAATGGAACATCGAGAAGGCGTAGCCGAAGTAGAACCCTTTGTCGAGCGTGTAGCGGCCTGCCGAGATGATGCGGAACATTTCGCGCGACTCCTCGGAGTACATGCCCTCCCAGTCGATGGCCATTTCCACATAGGTGTTCCTGCGTTCCGTGGATTTGTAGTGCCCCAGAAAACCCGAAAGGCGGTTGTGGTAGAACGCCGTCGAATCCCCGAAGAAAGCCAGCGAGTAGTCGCCCAGCAGCTCTTTGCGGTCGAAGATTCCGGCGTTGGCCTGCACGTTCCTGCTGTTGAACTGGTAGTAGGCCAAGGGGCGCGCCTTGCTCAGGAATTTGGTGTCGTCGCCGAAGTTCTGCAAGAGGTCCACGCCGACGATCAGCCGGTTTTTGTCCATCCATTCCACGCCGATCCGGGGTGTGAGTCGGGCGCTGAAGAGCGTCTGCGATTCGTTGAAATCGTTGTTGGCGTACTCCCGGTTGTCGAAACGGGTCGTGAAATCGGCGCCGACGATCAGCTTCTGCGCTTGGAGACCCCCCCCCGTAATGAAGAGGGCGAGCGCGAATGTCAAGACTTTTTTCAGAGACATAGTGTTGTGTTGATTAGGACCCCAAAAATAGGTAAATATTTTTTATTTGACTACTTTTGACCCCGAAATCATTTATTTGAACACGTTATGCGAAAAATCACCAACGAGGAGCTGGGGCGTCCCACGGCCGGAGAGTTCGCTGCGATGGAGAAGATGCCCGTTACGGTCGTGCTCGACAACGTCCGTTCGCTGCAGAACGTGGGGGCGTTCTTCCGCACGGGGGACGCTTTCGCCGTGGAGCATATCGCCTTGTGCGGGATTACGGCCGTGCCGCCCAACCGCGACATCCATAAAACGGCGCTGGGCGCGGAGCTGACCGTGCCGTGGAGCTATTACGAGACCACCGAAGCGTGTATCGACCGCCTGCACGCCGACGGCTACGAGGTGCTGGCCGTCGAGCAGGTCGAGGGCGCCGTGATGCTCGATGCCTTCCGCGCCGCGCCCGGCGTGAAGTATGCGCTGGTCTTCGGCAACGAAGTGATGGGCGTGGGGCAGGCGGCCGTGGACCGGTGCGACGGCGCGGTCGAAATCCCGCAGGCCGGGACCAAGCATTCGATCAACGTCGCGGTTTCGGGCGGCGTCGTTTTGTGGAGTTTTTTCTGCCGGATCGGGCCGGGACGCTGACCGGGCCGGGCCGGGAGAATGGCCGGCGGACGGCCGGTTTCAAATAAATTTGGCATTGCGCCCGGCTTGCGCTATATTTGCCCCGATTTACAGGGATTACAGTAAGTCTTCCTTTTCCAAAGGGAGGTTCGGGAGGGATTGTCGATATGGAATAGGCGTTTTTGCGCCGTGATACGAATCCGATGGATTCCATGTCGGAACCTTGCGAACGAGTGAAATGTAGAATGCTCCATCGGATTCGTAGTGAACTATGTCTGTAGAAAGTACTGTCAGGGCCGTTACGACCTACCGGCTGACGGAGATGAAACAGCGCGGCGAAAAGATCGCCATGCTGACCTCGTACGACTATTCGATGGCGAAGATCGTCGATGCCGCGGGTATCGACGTGATTCTTGTCGGCGATTCGGCGGCCAATGTGATGGCCGGTTATGAAACGACGCTTCCCATCACCCTCGATATGATGATCTATCACGCCTGCTCGGTCGTGCGCGCCGTCAATCGCGCGCTGGTGGTCGTCGATCTGCCGTTCGGCACCTATCAGGGCAATTCGAAGGTGGCGCTCGATTCGGCCATCCGCATCATGAAGGAGACCGAAGCCGACGCCGTGAAAATCGAGGGCGGCGAGGAGATTCTCGAATCGGTCAACCGCATCCTCTCGGCCGGTATTCCGGTGATGGGGCACCTCGGACTTACGCCGCAGTCGATCCACAAGTTCGGCACTTACAATGTGCGCGCGAAAGAGGAAGCCGAGGCGAGAAGCTGGTGCGCGACGCCCACCTGCTGAGCGAAGCGGGCTGTTTCGGCATCGTGCTCGAAAAGATTCCCGCCGCGCTGGCCGCCCGCGTGACGGGTGAGATTCCCACCCCGACGATCGGCATCGGCGCCGGCGGTGCCTGCGACGGTCAGGTGCTGGTAATTCACGACATGCTGGGCATCAACAAGGGTTTTTCGCCCCGTTTCCTGCGCCGCTACGCCGACCTGCACGAGTTGATGACGGGGGGCTGTACAGCAATATATCAAGGATGTGAAGGAGTGCGACTTCCCCAGCGAGAAGGAGCAGTATTAGGAGATGACGACAATAATTTGAAGTGAATTGCGGGGCGCGGAACGGCGTCCCGTTTTTTTTGCAGCGGCGGATCGCCGGGCTGTTGCCCGCAGTCCGACCGCAAAGGCGGTGGCGATGCCTGCGGTCCGTATCGCGTTGAGATACGGCAGGCTGTTGCGTTTATCATAAATTGTTGATAAAAAAATCGAAGGGAAGGCCCGGAATTTAGGCCGTTTCAAAAAAAATGATTACTTTTGCATGCAACAAAAATCCACGTTCATTATGTCTTTTATCAATGAAAGGGTTCAGCCCGAAGGACTTACGTTCGACGATGTGCTGCTCGTACCCGCCTATTCGGAAGTGTTGCCGCGAGAGGTCAATATTCAGACCCGTTTCTCGCGAAATATCAAACTCAACATCCCCATTGTGTCCGCCGCCATGGACACCGTTACGGAAGCGCCGCTGGCTATCGCGCTGGCCCGTGAAGGCGGAATCGGCGTGATTCACAAGAATATGTCGATCGCCGAGCAGGCTGCGCAGGTCCGCCGGGTGAAACGCGCCGAGAACGGCATGATCTACGATCCGGTGACCATCTCCAAGGAGAATACCGTCGGCGACGCCCTGAACCTGATGCGTGAGAACAAGATCGGCGGCATCCCGGTCGTGGACGGCAACAACATCCTGATCGGCATCGTCACCAACCGCGACCTGCGGTTCCAGCGCGACATGATGCGCCGCATCGAAGAGGTGATGACTCCGGGCGACCGGCTGATTACGACCCATAGCACCGAATTGTCGCACGCGTCGGAGGTGCTGCTCAACAGCAAGATCGAAAAGCTCCCCGTGGTGGACGACAAGGGCCATCTGGTGGGGCTTATTACTTATAAGGACATTACCAAGGTGCAGGACCATCCCAATGCCTGCAAGGACGCCAAGGGCCGCCTGCGCGTGGCTGCCGGCGTGGGCATTACGCCCGATGCGCTGGAGCGTGTCAAGGCGCTGGTCGCCGAAGACGTCGATGCCGTGGTGCTTGATTCCGCGCACGGGCATTCGATCGCCATGGTGCGCAAGCTGCGGGAGATCAAGGAGGTTTATCCTTCGCTGGAGGTGATCGCAGGCAACGTGGCTACGGCCGAAGCGGCCCGGTTCCTGATCGAAAACGGGGCCGACGGCGTGAAGGTCGGCATCGGGCCGGGTTCGATCTGCACGACGCGCATCATCGCGGGCGTGGGCGTTCCCCAGCTTTCCGCGATCTTCGACGCGGCTTCGGCGGCGGCCGGAACCGGCGTGCCCGTCATCGCCGACGGCGGTCTGCGCTATTCGGGCGATCTGGTGAAGGCACTGGCTGCGGGCGGCGACTGCGTGATGATCGGCTCTATGTTCGCCGGCACGGAGGAGGCTCCGGGCGAAACGATCATCTACAACGGCCGTAAATTCAAATCCTACCGCGGCATGGGGTCGATCGACGCCATGAAGGCCGGATCGGCCGACCGTTATTTCCAGAAAGGGTGCGAAAACAACTTCAGCAAACTCGTTCCCGAAGGCATTGCGGCCCGTGTGCCGTTCAAGGGAACGCTGAGCGAGACGGTCTATCAGTTGGTCGGCGGCGTTCGCGCCGGCATGTTCTACTGCGGCGCGAAGGACATCGATACCCTGCAGCGCGCGCGCTTCGTCCGCATCACCTCTTCGGGTATGCACGAGAGCCATCCGCACGATGTGGCCATTACCAGCGAAGCGCCCAACTACAGCAGCGAACGTTAGTTATGAATCCCGAAATCGCGGCCTGCGGGCTTTTTTGCGGGAACTGCCGCAAATTCGGCAAAGGAAGCTGTCCGGGGTGCCGCCCGAACGAAAAGGCGTCGTGGTGCAAGGTGCGGGCATGCTGCATCGAACACGGCTGGCAGAGCTGCGCCGAATGTACGCTGATGCCGCCTCAGACCTGCAAAAAGTTCGACAACTTTATCGCCAAGGTCTTTCAGGTCGTTTTCCGTTCCGACCGCCGGGGATGCGTCGAACGTATCCGCGAAGTGGGGCAGGAGGCTTTCGCCGCGGAAATGCGTCTTTCGGGAAGCTACAACCGTCCGGTAAAGAAATAGTAATTAAAGGATTCGAAGTCTTCCTTGACAAAGGGAGATCAAGAGGGATTTTAAGCATGAAACCGGCGTCTGAGACGCCGTAACGTGAGTCCGACGAGTTTCATGGCTTGTAAACCTTCCGAAATTAATGAACCCAGATTCGTCGGACTTACGTTATATTATGGAAAAAATCCTGATTCTCGACTTCGGTTCGCAGTACACGCAGCTCATCGCGCGGCGTGTGCGCGAGTTGAGCGTCTATTGCGAAATCCACCCCTTCAACAAGATTCCGGCGCTCGACGCTTCGGTGCGGGGTGTGATTCTGTCGGGCAGTCCCTTCTCCGTACGGGACGAGAACGCTCCGACACCCGATCTTTCGGCCATTAAGGGCAAACTGCCCCTGCTGGGCGTCTGCTACGGCGCGCAGTTCCTCGCATCGGCCTTCGGCGGCGAGGTGCAGCCCGCCCCAGCCGCGAATACGGCCGCGCCATGCTCACGGTGGGCGACGCTGACGACGCGCTGATGCGCGGCCTGCCCAAAACCACGCAGGTATGGATGTCGCACGGCGATACGATCACGTCGGTTCCGGCGAACTATAAGATCGTCGCCAGCACGGAAGACGTGCGCGTCGCGGCGTTCCACGTCGAGGGCGAGCAGACGTGGGGCATTCAGTTCCACCCCGAAGTGTACCATTCGACCGACGGCACGCAGCTGCTGAAAAACTTCGTCGCAGGCATCTGCGGCTGCAAGCAGGAGTGGACATCGGAGAGTTTCGTGGAAGCCACCGTGCGCGAACTGCGCGAAAAGCTGGGCGACGACAAGGTCGTGCTCGGACTTTCGGGCGGCGTCGATTCCTCGGTGGCGGCCGTGCTGCTGCACAAGGCCATCGGCAAGAACCTCTATTGTATTTTCGTGGATTCGGGCCTGCTGCGCAAGAACGAGTTCGAGGACGTGCTCGAATCCTACAAGAACATGGGCCTGAACGTCAAGGGTGTCAAAGCCGGCGCGAAGTTCCTCGGCGATCTGGCGGGCGTCAGCGATCCCGGAAACCAAACGCAAGATCATCGGCCGCGACCTTCGTCGAAGTGTTCAACGAAGAGGCGTCCAGATCAAGGACGTGCGCTGGCTGGCGCAGGGGACGATCTATCCCGACGTGATCGAGTCGGTGTCGGTGAATGGTCCCTCGGCGACGATCAAGTCGCACCACAACGTCGGCGGCCTGCCTGAGAAGATGCACCTGCGGATCGTCGAACCGCTGCGCCTGCTCTTCAAGGACGAAGTGCGCCGCGTGGGACGTTCGCTCGGTATTTCCGAGCAGCTGATCGGCCGTCATCCCTTCCCCGGACCCGGCCTTGCGATCCGGATTCTGGGCGACATTACACCCGAAAAGGTCGAAATCCTGCAGAATGTGGACAAGATTTACATCGACGCCATGCGCGATGCGGGTCTTTACGACAAGGTGTGGCAGGCGGGCGCGATTCTGCTGCCCGTGAAGAGCGTGGGAGTCATGGGTGACGAGCGTACCTACGAAAGCTGCGTCGCGCTGCGCGCCGTGACTTCGACGGACGGCATGACCGCCGATTGGGTGCACCTGCCCTACGAGTTTCTCGCCAATGTGTCGAACGACATCATCAACAAGGTCAAGGGGGTGAACCGCGTAGTCTACGACATCTCCTCGAAACCGCCCGCAACGATCGAGTGGGAGTAGGGGCCTGTGAAGGGTGAATACCCTGATCGGAGGTGAAATGCCCTGACGATAAAGCCGCCCGGTTCTCGAATGAACCGGGCGGCTTGTCTGTTGGGCCGTGTTTGGGCTGTGTTTCGGCCTGTCTATAGGTTCCGGTTATTCGGAATTGCTATGCGGCCTGCTTTTTCTTTCTGTTGAGGAGCGGGAGGAGGAACGAAATCACGGATGCCGCGATCCAGAAGATCGCCGCCTGCGAGAAGTCGTATATCTTCTCGCCGTTCTCCGCCACCGTAATGTTCGCGTCTATGAGCCATCCGCTCGCCACGTCCTGCAGTCCCGCCGCGATGTAGCTGGCCACGCCTACCACTCCCAGCGCGGCTCCCGTCGCCTTTCTCGGCACGATGTCCACGGCCATGAGTCCTCCGAGGAAACAGATCAGCACTCCGATGGCTATTCCGAACAGGACCATGCTGAGGACGTTCACCCATAATGCGTCGCCGCCGTAGATGAACAGAATCAGCGCCACGGAATTCAGTACGCCGAATATCAGGGCGGGCATATGCCGGTCCCCCTTGAACAGCTTGTCGGAAAACCATCCGGACAATACGGTTCCGATGATTCCCAGCAGGGCGTTTATCGATACGATGGATATGGCCTGCGCATCGGAGAAGCCTTTCGCCTCCTGCAGGAACAACACGCCCCATCCGTTTATGGCATAGCGGGATATGTACATGAATGCGCTCGCGGCCGCGAGAATCCACACCGCAGGCGTCCGCAATACCTGCTTCTGAATCTCTTTTACGGATAACTCCTGCCCGGTCGCCGGTTCTTCGTGCGCCAGCGTCTCCACGGGCGGCAGTCCCTTTGATTCGGGCGTGTCGTGGAGCATCAGCAGCACGATGACGACTCCGATGGCGCCTGCAATCGCAGACCCGAAGAATCCGGCCTGCCAGCCGGCTATCGAAACGATGCTGCCCACGAAGATGAAGGAGAAGAACTCGCCGAGGTTGTGGCTTGCCGAGAAAAAACCGTAATAGGTTCCCCGCTCCTTGAGCGGATACCAGCGCGAGAGGGAGATGATTGCGGGCGGCGCACCCATGGACTGCGCCCACCCGTTCAGGCCCCACATCACGGCGAATGAAATGAAGATAACGGCTGTCGGAATCACCGAGTGCGCGACGCCGAGCGCTCCCATGAGCATGTTCGCCACGGCCGATACGATCAGTCCGGTGGCCATGAAACGCTTGATGTTGCAGTAGTCGGCGATGAATCCGTTCACGAACTTCCCGACGGCGTATGCGAACAGAAGGGCCGAACTGATCACCCCGACCTGCGTGGCGTCGAGCGTGCCGCTGTCGAGGATGGGTTTCTTCATGACGTTGAGCGACGTCCTGCACACGTAATAGAGACTGTATCCGAGCGTTGCGGCGATGAATGCCTGCAGCCGGAGCCGTTTGTATAGTTTCTGCTCTTGTGCGGGATCGAGCTGCCGGCGGGGAACCGGTGAAGAGATGCGGTAAAAACGGGTAAGGAAATTCATTGGCTGAAGTCGGTAGTTTTGGTTTGTCTGTTTAAGCGGGTGCATGCGGCAACACCGCACTATTGATAGAACACTTCAGACGTGCCCGATACGTAACGGGGGAGCGGATTTTTCGTTATAAAACGGCAGCGCCGCCGGAGTCCTCACTCCGGCGGCGCTGCTTTCGCCCTGCGGCGGGGCGGTTAGCGTATGCCGTATTTGCCGAGTATCTTGCGGATCTGCGGCTCGATACGATCGAGCATGTAGGTAAATCCGAGATCGGTCGGATGCGTTCCGTCGGCCGTGGCGATATGGTCGCTGCCCAGCAGATCGCCCGGATCGACGAAATAGATGTTTTTGTCGGTCTTCATGCGGTCGCGGACCTGCGCTTCGGCGGCGGCCTGTTTCTCGCGTTCGAATTTCTCGATCCGGGTGCTGAAGTTGCGGGTTTCGCGCCGGATGGTTTGCAGGAAAATCAGCGGCGTGGTGGGATGCGTGCGGCGAATGGTATCGACGAAAGCGTCGAAACGTTCGTTGATGACCTCGGCGCTGGGATTCGAGAAACAGTCGAAGACGAAGGCGTCGGCTTCGACGCGGGACAGATACGATGCGAATTCGGGCTGCATGGTGCACTGTCCGCTGAATCCCAGATTGATGCAGTAAAGTCCCGTGTCGCGTCCGAGACGAGACGAATAGGCCATGCCTGCGCGTCCGGCCGCGATTCCGTGCGTAATGCTCGAACCGTGGACGACGATCTTGTGGCGGAACGGATTTTCCATCGGGGCGATGACGCTCTTTTCATCGACGCCGATTTCGAGCTTCTTCAGTTGGTCGTAGAGCGGCAGATAGAGCAGGCACTCCTTTTCGCCCTCCGCCATATTGCTGATTATTGCGGCGTCGTGGAGGTCGTTCTTGCCGTTGATCTTCGGTCTGCCGACTCCCGCGAAGACCCACTCTCCGTTGCTGCGGATGTAGAGGTCCAGCCCTTTTTGTGCGACGGCGGCCATGTTGTCGCTCGGATTTTTGCCCGATGTCTCCCAGCGGGCGCGGATCGTGCGGCTGTCCGTGCGGAACACGACGGCCAGTCCCGTCGGGTGGTAGCAGTAGCCGGGTGTCTTTGCGGGTACCCGGAAGCGGGTGGTGTCGATGCGGTTGTAGGGCTGTTCGGTGGGAAGCGCCTTGCCGATGACGGTCAGCGTCGCGGCGTCCACGTAGCGGACGGGGTCTGCGGAACGGGCCGCCGTTGCGAGAAGCAGGCCGCCGAGCAGCAGAAGCAGGTGTGGGTGTTTCATAATAGGTCGGGTTGTTTTTGGTATTCAGGAATACAAAGATAGTATAATTATGGTCGGACGATATTCGTTCGGATAAAATTTTTCCGGACGGGGACCGCCGCGGCCGTATGGTTACGGGCGTTCTGATTGTCAGGCGGGCGATATGCCGGCGGTTCCCGGCGTCGGCCGCCGGAGCGTTGCAACGGATTTGAAACGTTCCGCTCTTCGTATTGTCATTGGGGCGTCGCGACGGCGAAACAGGGAAAGCGTAGTTTTGCGGTGTCGAAAGAAAACCGTTCTCCGGATTCCCGCCGCCGGCGAATCTATTGACCGGTCCTGAAAACTTCATCCCTCCCGTTCGCAATGAACGGGATTTTTTTGCGTTTGCAGGGTACGGCCGCCGCGGAAAAATGCCTATATTTGCGGCGGCGATAAGCCCCGGAGAAACGATATGAAAGATTTTGCAGCGATAGATTTCGAAACGGCCAACGGCAAGCGCACGAGCGTCTGCTCGGTGGGTGTGGTGGTCGTACGCGGCGGCGAGGTGACCGATTCGTTTTACAGCCTGATCCGCCCGCGGCCCAATTTTTACAGCCGCTTCACCACGGCCATCCACGGCCTGACCTATGACGATACGGCCGAAGCGCCCGATTTCGAAACGGTGTGGAAACAGATCGCCCCGCGCATCGAGGGTCTGCCGCTCGTGGCCCACAATTCGCCCTTCGACGAAGGGTGCCTGCGCGCCGTCTTCGAACTTTACGGCATGCCTTATCCCGGTTATCGGTTCTACTGTACCTGCCGGGCTTCGCGGCGGACGTTCGGCACGCGGCTGCCCAATCATCAGCTGCATACCGTTTCGGCCGCCTGCGGTTTCGACTTGGCGAACCATCACCACGCTCTGGCCGATGCCGAAGCCTGCGCCCGGATCGCGCTCAAAATCCTGTAAAAGCATACGGTTCTATTGAAATGCACCCCAAAGTTATCTCGCTTTGGGGTGCATTCCATTTGAAAGGGAGTATTTCGTATCAGAGTCCCAGTTCCAGCTGGAACCGGATCTCCCAGCGGTTGTAATTGGGGTCGATCGACTCGCTGCGGTGGTTGTAGGACATGTCGGCCTGCACTTTCAGGCTGTGTCCGATGATGTAGCGGGTGACGCCGAAGGTCGTCTGGTTCCAGCGTTTGTATCCGGCGAAAGGCTGCACTTTGCTCTGGGGGAAGAGCGTCGAGTTGCGCAGGGCGATCTCCCATTTCTTGTCGAACAGGTAGCTGGTCTGCACGTTGAGACCCTGCCCGCTGTATACGAAGGCGTTGCTCTGGGGATCGAACAGCGGTTCGTCGCAGCTGCGGCCCATGAAATCGGTGTAGAACGCGAATCCGCGGTATTTGAGGATGAAGTCGGCGAAGTAGGAGCCTAGATTGCGTGTGGCGTCGTCGGGCATGATTGCGCCGCGCTGGCCTTTCAGGCGCGAAGCCTTGTGGTTGTAGGAGTAGGCTCCCGCCAGCAGGATCCTGACCTGTTCTTCGCCTTCGAAGTCGCCTTCGAGCACGTCGCCCTTCGATTTGAACCGCCCCAGCGGATAGAGTTCCAGACGCCCCGTGTAGGCCAGTCCTCCGTTCGACGAACTGCCCCAGTTGCGGCCTTCGCCCAGCGTCACGGAGCCTTTGGCCGAGAGGTTGAATCCGCTCTTGCGGTCGCCCTGACGCATGTTGTACTCGCCGAAGAATCCGAAGTCGCGGTCGAGGTTGAATTCGCTATTGACGATGCTCCGGTCGACGAACTGCAGGGCGCTCGACGAGTTGGTGCGCGCCCGGTTGGCCTTGATCTTGGTCTGGCCGAACCCGATGTTCCATTTGGGACTGGGGACGTAGTAGACGATGGCGTCGCGGACGATGTTCATGTTGCCGTTGGGCAGCGGTTCGGTATCGTAGGAGGTGAAGCCCAGCTGTATGGAGTAAACCAGTTTCGGGGAGTAGATGTGTCCGTCGAAACGTAGCCGCAGACGTTTTACCTGCGCGTCGGTTTTGGTGAGCGTAAAATCCTTGTCGAACGACAGTCCCACCATGTTCTGCATGCGGAAGCGCATGGTCAGCGAAAACCAGTTGCTTTTGGGACGGAACGTGATGCCCTTGCCCACTTCGAGGTTGGGCATGTTGCGCAGACGTTCCAGCAGTTCGGCGTCGTTGTCGAGCGAATCGGCGGTAATGACTTCGGTGTGCCTGAGCGGCGAGCGCTCTTGTGCTGCGGCGAGCGAGCAGCAGCCGGTCAGCAGGAGCAGGAGGAGTGTTTTTTTCATTTCTGTCTTGTCTGTTTGTTTTCGTTCGTCCGGTTCCCCGCAAAACTACAAAAAATATGCGCCTTCCCGGTTAATTTGCTGCAAAGTTGGCATGTAAACCTGAAAAGAATATGAAACAGACTTTGGAATCCTGCCGGAAAGGAATTAAATTTGCTGGAGCGGACGGGGGATCGGACTGATTCGGAGGACTCCCGGCCGTCCGGCCGAAAAACAATAAACCCCGGCCGGGGACGTTTAATAATGGAACCGTTAAAGTAAACAGTCATGTCAAAGACAAAATTCAAAGGTTCGCCCGTGCTTGTCGCCGGCGAATTCATAACGGCGGGCGCCGAAGCTCCCGCTTTCGAACTGGTTAAGAGCGACCTTTCGCCCCTGCGCTTGAGCGACCTGAAAGGCAAGCGCGTCGTGCTGAACATCTTTCCAAGTCTCGATACGAGCGTATGCGCGACTTCGGTGCGCAAATTCAACAAGCTGGCCGCTTCGCTGCCCGATACCGTCGTTGTGGCCGTGTCGAAGGACCTGCCTTTCGCGCATGCCCGTTTCTGCACGACCGAGGGCATCGAGAATGTCGTGCCCGCATCGGATTTCCGTGCGTCGGGGTTCGACGGGGCCTACGGCGTGCTGATGGCCGACGGACCGCTGGCCGGCCTGCTGGCGCGTGCCGTCGTGGTGATCGACAAGGCGGGCAGGGTGGTGTACACCGAGCTGGTGCCGGAGATTACCGAGGAGCCTGACTACGACAAGGCCGTCGAAGCCGTGAAAGCTAACTAACCGACCTAAATAGATACGATCATGATAAGACTGAATGTTTTTATCCGCACGACCGAATCCAACCGTGCGGAAATACTTTCCGTGGCAAAAGAACTGGTGACCGCTTCGCTCAAGGACGAAGGCTGCATTGCGTACGATATTTTCGAGAGTGCGACGCGTCCGGACGTGCTGATGATCTGCGAGACGTGGAGCGACGCCAAGGCGCTGGCTGCACACGAACAGGCGTCGCATTTCACGACGCTGGTGCCGCGTCTGCATCAGTTGGGCGAAATGAAACTGGAGAAGTTTATTTTCTAAACTCCTGCAATGCAAAACGAACCCTCCGCATCAAGATGCGGAGGGTTCGTTTTGCACTAAGCGGCCGGCAATCAATTTCGGCGGCGACGGCTTGGAGTATTACGGTCTTTTAATATATAATGAAACAGTGTAGCGGTATTGTGTCGGAAGGTTATTTCAGCACAACTTCCCCGCCGCCTTCGTTCGAGCCGTCCCACGTCGTGTCGACATCGACCGAAAATTCGATCTCTTCCCGAAGACCGCCCTCCTTGAAACGCGCCGTAAGTTCGGTTAGCTGGTTGCATTCGATGTTCAGCGTATCCGTTACCATCCGGTCGTAAACGGGCGATGGGCCGTCGTCGCTGTAGAGCTTCAGCCGCCACGCGGTCTTCATGCCCGGCAGGGTGCAGAACGTTCCGAGCGTATATGTGCCATCGGCGCGTGCGGCCATGTCGGTCACGGGAATGCGTCTGGCTACCTCGCACGGGCGGTCGGGATCGCCGCAGAGCGGCATGCGCTCGCCTACGTTGTCGAGCGAAACCTCCACGGATGCGATCTCCGCAGGCAGGTTTTCGAAGCGGAAACGTGTCACGCCATATACGCGCCGAAGTACGGCTTCGAACTCGTTGCGGCAGGGACATGTCACCTCGAAGGGGAGATCCGCCCGGAAATGGTCGTCGGCGCCCTTTTCCCCCTGATAGACGATGTAACGCAGCTCCGGTGCATCGGTGGTTCCGGCCATCATGCGCGGTGCGGCGTTGGCGGCGAACGCCAGCCGGTAGTTTCCGAACGGAAGCGTGTCGAGACGGAAGAGGTAGCTGTTTCCGTCGGCGGCTCGTATGTCGTCCGCCCGGCCCTGTCCGATCAGCCTCCCTTCGGCATAGAGCAGGTAGTCGAGCGAATGGATGCGTTCGGCGAATTCCGGCTCCAAGTCCGACGGACGGTAGGGCGGCCGGGTCTGGAATCTTTCGACCCGGAGTGTCACCGCAACGTTTCCGCCTTGGGGCGGGCAGGCGTCGAGCTTCTCCTCGATGCACGATGCCGACAGCAGCAGGCACGAAAATGCGAACGGTATGCAGGATAAATTTTTCATGGCTTCGTGTTTTTAATAGGACATGGCGTTCCACTCGAAGAACGGATCGAAGAGCGTTACCGCGTTTTCGGGGGTGCCTGCGTCGTCCGCAGCCTCGACCACGTCGATCAGGAGCTGCGACGAGGAGTCGTCGTAGATGTCAGTGGCTTCGAAAACGATGCCGGCGATCGTGCTGCAGGCCAGACTGCGGGTGTAGACTTCATCCGTTTTGTAGCTGAATCCGCCGCTTTTGCCCGAAATCCGGATGTCCGTTATCTTCACCGGGATCTCTCCGGCTTCCGGTCCGGCGAAAAGGAAGGGCGAAAAGACCGTCGAATTGGTCTGACACATTTGATATCTGCCCGCTCCCGATGTGTGGAAATCTCCCATCGTCGACATGCACCACGGCAGCTCGTATATTCCGGAAGCGCCGTAGTACATATTTCCGAGCGCATCGATTCCTTCGGCAAAGGGCTTCGTTTGCGACGTGAAGAGCGCCTGAACGGTATGGGCCGTCGTTTCGAACGTGAATGCGTTGACGGGCGAAGGCTTGTCCTTGAGCAGGACGCGGAATTTCGCCACGCGCCGCTCGGCCCGCAGCGTCACTGCCGGCATGCCGGCCGAGTGGAGATCGCCGCTTTTGGGCACCGTGAAGTCGGCGACGGCAATGAAAACCTCGCGGGTCAGCTGCCGGTAGCCGCTGTTCATCCAGTGTGTCGAAATCGGATAGGTAATCAGCGGCGGCGTGAGCAGTGCATCGTCGGCGTCGTCGGCGACCACTTTTCCGGGGACAAGCTCCGTATTCCAGTCGCACGACTGCCAGTTGATCGCGGCAACGATCCGGTAATCGCCGGGCCGCAGTTCGCAGCCGAACGAGCACGGTGGCAGGGCGTCCGCGAGTTTCAGTTCGGCCCACGGACCCGAATCTGCATCCAGCAGAACGGTTTGCGTCGCATCCACGATCCAGCGTGCTCCGGTCTTTTTCAGGATCAGCAGGCGGCAGGCGTTGCCGAACCACTCCTTGTAGGAGGAGGCCCGCGTCATGGGTTCGAGCGATGTGTCCGTGTCGGGGGCTTCCAGCCGGAAGCCGACTTCGACACGTGACTCTTCGTCCGCCGACGGTCCTCCTGCGGGGGCGGTGTCCGAACACCCGCCCGTCAGCAGCGCCGCACATATCATCAAGAATGGAAATTTTTTCATAACCGTACGATTTTCCGTTTTACAGCCAGTCGAAATTCGTTTCGACACCTCCTCCGACCGGAACGTCGATGATCCGGTCGCAGCGCAGTCCCACCCGGTTGACCGTGTAGCAGTCCGCAGCCACCGGAAGTCCCGTGCCGGCCTCGGCCGCCGGAAGGGCGAGCGTTACCTGACGCTGCTGGAAACATGCCGGGGTGTGGGCGTCCGCGTGGCCGTTGCCGCAGACGGGCGTCGTGTCGTAGTAGGTGAAGAGCAGTTTGATGCGGAGGTGCGAGTCGGACGGCAGCAGGAATGCCCCTTCCATGCGCAGACTGCCGCGCAGACCGGCATCGTATACGCCGAGTCCTCTGTCCGCTTGGGGAAGCGCGACCCTGAAGTCGGTTGCTTGAGGCTCGATGCTCCGTGTCAGCGGTTCCGCGGCATATGCCGCAGGAACCAGCGTCCCGTTTTCGTCGAAACGCAGCGCCGTCGTCGGATTCTCATAGGTGATTTCGATCCGGGATACCCGGTCGATCACCGACTCCGTGTCGGGCGAAACGATGCTTTCGGGCTGTGACAGCGAGCCGCCCGTACGGAAGATGTCGAAAAGCACCTGTCCGGCGATACGCGTCAGCGTGAGACGGATGCTTCCGTCGCGCAGAATGGCTTCGCCGCTCAGGTCGGTAAAGCCGCCGTACCCGTCCGGCGCCGCTGCACCGGCAGCGCATTCCAGCCGCAGGTCCTCCCAAGCCGCTCCGGTGACAAGCGAGGTGCCGGCCGCCGTGTTCAGCGTGAGCCACTCCCTGCCGTCGGGCTGGGCGATCATCAGAAAACGGTAGTCGGAACTTCTCAGCTCGGTGAGCGGTAGCCTGAGCGTTTCGCCGTCGGCGACCGAAGTGTAACTGCGGTCGAAGAGGTATCCGTCCTGCGTTCCCGCCGCCCGGCGGAAAACGTAGAGTGGGGTTGCGAATCCCGCTGCCGAAGGCGCGCCTTCCATATGCACTTCGGTGTAGCGGAGTTTGCCGTTGCAGGGGAGACACTCCTCCTGTGGTTCCAGCCCGCAGGCCGCCAGCGCCGAGAGCGAAAACAGCGTTCCGCAGATTCTGTATAGAATATTTCTTTTCATCACGATTGCTTTTTATTCCCAAATGCCCGTATCTCCGTCCTGTTCCCGTTCGATCGGGGCGGTTTTTATTTCGACCCCGACGGCGGGATATCCGGAGGTGATCCAGAGCGTGACGTCGAGCCGTTTGTTGCGTTCCGCCCGGCCCGTCAGATGCAGTCGCGCCGGTTGCAGGGCGGCCCCCGCGACGGGAACGACCGAAATGTCGAGACCTACCTCTCCGCCGTCGGCGGGCGGAATGATGAAAGGCCCTTCGAGCCGGATGAATCCGCCGTCGGTCAGCTCGCATAATCCGTCGCCGCGAGTGTCGCCGCCACGGTGGCCGTCCCGCTGCTTCCGGCCGGGGTTACCCGCAGTCCCGCGGCTCCGGCCGAAAGTTCGATGCGGTCGATCTCGCCGAGTACCGATTGCGGTTCCGCATAGGGAACCTCCACGTACTGCGTGCCGTCATGGTATCCGCGCTTGACCGAGACTTCGATCCGGCAGACGGCGCGCCGGAGCGTTGCCGCGACGGTCAGGTCCGCACTGCCGACCGTATGGATCGCGTCGGCGTCCGAAGCCGGGTATTGCAGGAACAGCTCGTCGGCCGGACAGCAGGTGCCGGGCGCCTCCGCATTCTCGCGCAGGGCGAAGTGCACCTCCTCCCATGCCGTCTGCCGTGTGAGCGGTTCGGGTGCGAGGACGAGCCGGTCGGCCGCTCCGCTTGCGAAGAGGAATTTGTACTGCCCGTTCGGCATGCGCACCGACATCCTGCCGTCGGAGGTCCATCCTTCGCGGAAGAGTGTGTCGAAGAGGAACCGGTCGCCCTGCCGGCGGAAGGCATAGACCGCAACGTCCGCGGCTCCTTCGCGCCGCAGCGTGACGCGCGTCGTTTGCGGATTCGGACCTCCGTCCGCCCTCTCCGGCTCCGAACAGGCAGCGCAGACAGCTGCCGCCAGAATGAGTGCCGTTAGTTTGCAGTGTTTCATGGTGAGTCTGTTTTCGTCAGTCTATCTCTCCGTCCACGAAGTTCGATCCGTCCCAGACCGTATCGACCTCGACGTCGAAATCGACACCCGTGGTAAAGACATTGTCGCCCAGTACGTAGATCCGGACCAATGTCGCTTTGTTGCGCTCGACCGGAATTTTGTCCGTCAGGGCTATGGTGCGCGTCGATCCCTTGCCTGAGGTGAGCAGCATCGAGAATCCGGTGGCGGGAGTATTGTCGGGGTTGGGGATCAGGTATGTGCCTTTCAGGTGCGCCGAACCGGAGATGATGTCGGCGGGCTGTACGTTCTCGAAATCGTATTTGTCTGCTCCGACGACCGTCGAGACGCCCGTACCCGTCGTTACCGCGTCCGCAGGAACGGCAATGGTGTGCGACACGTCGAAAAGCCCCTCGGCCTTCTCGCCCGAAAGCCCCAGCCGGCTGTTGGCTCCGGTATACGACAGCTTCACCCCGGCCAGTTTTTCGGGGCCGAAGATGTCGTCGCCCGGTTTTTCGGTATAGACGCCTGTCGCCGCGTCCTTCTCCGCCCGGATGAAGAGCACGTCCACGCGTGAAACGGCGCGGCGGAGCGTGGCGCTCACGGTTTGTTTCGGGCCGTCGAGCGATACGGTGCAGGACGGAACCGCATCGAGCGGTGCGTTGAGCATGAAGGCCGCAGGAAAACTCTCTTGGGTATGTGTTACGCAGAGCGCGTCGGAAAGCACGGCGTCCGTGAGGGCCGGCCACGTGTAGTTGCCCGGCGCCGCCAGTCCGTAGGAGGGCAGGAACTTGTAGTCGCCGGCGGGAAACTGTACCGTGCCGGAGAGCGCCGAACCGTCGAAGCTCATCGCGCCGAGCGGGACGTCCTGCATGTAGACATAGTCCGAGCCGGTGTTTCTGAACGCCAGAATGCGGAATCCGCCGGTGTCGTAAACCGGGCCGCGTCCCGACGCCGTCTGCGGCGTTCGGGTGACGAATTGCAGGTTGCCGGCCGCCGGATCGGTAACTCCCGTTTTTTCTCCCTCGTCGGAGCATGCGGCGGCAACGGCGAAAGCCGCAAATACGAACAGATTGTAAATTTTTTTCATGTCTTATTTTT
>VOFJ01003221.1_pt1 | contig 24096 bp, 40 predicted proteins | sample 5384081 | NCBI WGS metagenome assembly VOFJ01 (sample SAMN12384729, study PRJNA508395) | human gut metagenome | isolation source: healthy gut I | host: Homo sapiens | reverse complement strand
CTGCGATGATGTTCTCACCGAGCTCCTCATCTTCTACATGCATCACTGCGTTGTGGAAATCCGATTGAATTCCTGACCAACTGCCTCGATTGGTTTTTACTCCAACGGATTCCAGTGTAGTCATAAGCTGTTTGTAGATTTTCTCCATTCCTTCTACGAACGGGCATTCTTCTCCTCCTCCGGTACGGAACCAAGTCCACGCTCGAAGTTGTCTACAACCGGAAGAATCTTTTCTATGATATCTTTTTCGCTCCGATCTCATACATCCGGATTTCTCCTTCTCAGATCTCTTGCGGAAGTTATCAAACTCTGCCATCTGACGAGTAACGCGGTCTGTGAGTTCCTCGATCTTCTCGTCTTTCTTGTCCTTCTTCTCTTTCTTTCCGAAGAACTTCTTCTTTCCTTCTGATGCTGCTTCTGAATCTCCTTCAGTCTCAGTTGCTTCTTCTGTTGCTTCTTTCGCCTCAGTCTCAGCTCCTGGGCATCTTCTGTTGCTGTCTCTTCAGCTTCTGCCTGCTCTTTCGCAGCTTTTGCTTTTGCCTCTTCAACAGCTTCTTTTAGCATATCTTCTTTGCTCATGTTCTCTGTCACCAGCTTTCTACCTTCCTATTCTTTTTGGTTCTTTATTATAAATCGCATCCAACTCACTTTGCAGAGTCTTCAGCGTCTTCATGACATGTTCATAATCCATCCGTTTCGGTCCGATAATGCCGATCGTTCCTTTCATGCCTTCGCCAAGTTCATACGTCGCTGTCACGACACTGCAGTCCTTCATTGTTTTAACCGGGTCTCATCTCCGATATAAACCTGTATGCCGTTGTTCTCCTCACTTTGCCAGTGTCTCTGTCACCAGATCTGCCAGCTGCTGTTTCTCTTCAAATGCACTGATGATCTCCTGTGCGCTCTGCTTATCACTAAGCTCCGGATATTTGAAAATATTCGTTGCGCCGCTTTGTGTAGATCTCCATGTCATTATCTACATGAATGATCTCTGCCACGGCATCCAGTACATGACCGACAACCTCGCTGTGGATACCAGCCTGTTCTTTCAATCTGGCAATCAGACCCAATGTAATCTGATCAATGGATAATCCATTCAGTGTCGTGTTCAGAAGCATATTCAGCTTCAACAGATTCTCATTACTTAAGGTTTCTCCAACTTCAATGATCTTATTCTTGATCACATTACCACCAAGTACGATGACTGCTACGATCTGTTCTTCATCCACCTGCGATAGCTGAATGAACTTCAATGTGTTCCGGCTGTTGACCGGTGCGAAACCATCGTCGCATAATTGGTGTTCGAAGCAAGAACCTTTGCCGCTTGCTGGAGTACCTTCTCGACCTTATCTGTCTTCTCAAGAAGTGCATCCTCTCGTCTGCTGATCTCCTGCTCCTTGTTCTCCATCAAAAGATCTACATAAAAGCGATATCCCTTATCTGATGGAATTCTTCCTGCCGATGTGTGTGGCTGGAAGATGTAACCAAGATCTTCCAGATCTGCCATCTCATTCCTTATCGTTGCGGAACTTAATTTCAAATCTGTGTATTTTTGAAAGGGTTCGTGATCCGACCGGTTCGCCAGTCTCCGAGATAATTCTGTATGATGGCTTTCAATATCGTAAGTTTTCTTTCACTTAATTCAGCTTCTACAGACATCTCTGTGTTCCCCTTTCTGTTCATCTTTGTTTGTTATTAGCACTCTTTGTTTTTGAGTGCTAACACCTTACAGATACTAAGATAGCACCTCGATTTCTGTTTGTCAACACTGATTGTTATTTTTTTATAAGTTTTTTATTTTCTTACTCAATTGAAAACTTAAATTCCACCCCTCTATGGAATTTAATCCTGCAAAACGTTGCACTTCTAAAGGTGGAATTTAATTCTTCCTATTTTTCCCTTATAATTCTTTATACAAACATGGTGATTCCTCCCAGCGATAAGGAGACCATTATGAATAAACAAAAACATTTAAATCTGGAAGCAAGAATCCTCATTGAAACCATGCTCAACGAACACCATAGTTTTAAGTCTATTGCCCGAGAACTCGGCAAAGACTGCACTACGATTTCAAAAGAGATTAAAGCGCATATCTGCTTTGAGAAAACCGGCGCTTTAGGCAGATCTTTCAACGACTGCCGTGTTGCTTTCCTGCATCAGTGTTCCCTGCAGAAGTTTTGCCAGCACTGCGCCTACTCGAATAACAAACCGTGCTGGACTTGCGGCAGGTGTACTTCCTCCTGCATCTCTTACGAAAAATATATTTGCCCTAAGCTCTCCAAACCTCCCTATGTCTGTAATGGCTGTCAGCAGCGTACCAGGTGTTCTCTCGAAAAACGTCTTTATAAGGCATCTTATGCTCAGAAGGAATATGAACAGGTCAGAAGTGAATCCCGTTCTGGGTTTGCCCTTTCTGAAGCGGAACTTAAGCAGCTCGATGATGTGGTATCTCCTCTCCTCAAAAAAGGGCAGTCCCTTCATCACATTGCGGTACATCATGCTGACGAACTTATGAAGTCAGAACGAACACTGTATACTTACACAAACAACGGGCTATTCACTGCCAGAAATATCGATATGCCACGCACCATACGCATGCGTCCAAGAAAAAATGTTTCTTCTAAACTGAAAGTGGATAAATCCTGCCGTATCGGACGTGATTTTCATTGTTTTGAAATATACATGGCTGAACATCCGGATGCTTCTGTCAGACAGCTTGATTCTGTAGAAGGTATAAAAGGCGGAGCGGTTCTTCTCACTATTCATTTCGTGGAACAACAACTACAGCTTGCTTTTCTCCGCCAGCATAATGACTCTCAATCTGTCATTGACATTTTTGACCGTCTCTATTTTGAATTGAGGATGGATATTTTCATTGAACTTTTTCCTGTTCTTTTAGCGGATAACGGCAGTGAATTTTCAAACCCTTCTGCTATCGAACTGGATGCACAGGGAAACCCTCGAACCAGGATGTTCTATTGTAATCCCAGCGCACCTTACCAGAAAGGAAGCTGTGAAAACAACCACGAACTGATTCGAAGAATCATTCCAAAAGGTACTGACCTTGGACGATACTCACAGGAGCAGATTGATTTCATGATGAGCCACATCAACTCCTACTCTCGGAAGAAGCTCGGAAACAAAAGTCCTTATGAAGTTTTCGAATTTCAATACGGTAGAAAAAATTTTAGATGCATTTCATCTGCAGAAAATTCCTGCTGACGAAATCATCCTTAATCCTGAATTATTAAAATAAACTAAATCTAAAAAAGCTGGGCAGGAAATCTATACCGCCATCATCGCAGAACATCCCCCAGAGGTGGAATTTACTCCTTCCAAAAAATCACACGTAAATTCGACTTCTGCTCGGCATGCAAAAAAATCCCCAAAACCACAGCTTTTCCTTTTATTTTAACTCTGATTTCGAGGATTTCATATACAAGATTCATATTTTTTTCCCGTTTGCACGGAATTTAATTCTGCAAAGTAGACTTTACCTTTGCAAGGTGGATTTTACTTTTTCAATTCACCTAAAGGTCAGTTTGGCATTCTTGAATTATTGTGTTAATAGGTAAAGTCAGTAGAAGTAATAGTAACAACTTGACAGTTTTGCGTACTGTATGATATTTTCTAAGTAGTAAGTAGTAAGTAGTAAGTAAGTAAGTGAAAATAAAAATGGCGATCAGGAAATAAGAGGAAAGAGAGGAAGACAGGTATGAAAGATCTTACATTATCTCAGCAATATGCATTACTTGCGTTGGACGGACAGGAGAGTATTCATCCAAGCGTGGCAAAAAGTGCTGTATTGAGAGCTGTTTCGGCTGCGCGGGTGTTGGAGACAGAATTAGGAAAAGCAGATGCGGATTCATTTTTCAGAATTTTCTGCAGAACTGCAGAAAGCGGTACAGATGGCAAAAACATTAAAGAAAAAAAAAAGAGGAGACTCAGATTGAGAAAGAAGTGGCTGCTGTTTTGTTGAAGCAGAAGAACTTCTAAAGGAAGTACCGGATATTTTGGGCTGTGATATGAATTATGATACATCAGGTGTTGAACTAAAGGCATACCTTAGTGATGAGACAAGTTATATCAGAATAAAAAGAAGGACTTTCGTGCAGAGATTCTAGAGGATGGTCCAATTAGTCCGGAAGATGCGGTTCTCTTATGGCTTCTCCGTGAAAGTGGATGTATCCATGACTTATTTTCTGTATCAGAGCAGAACCGTGTAGAAGAGCGTATGACAGAAGCTGCCGTTCAGGATGAGAAGTACCGTGCATTATGGGAAGCAGAATTTCATAATGTTTTTTGAAGGATTTATGAATCGGTTTGTGAAGACTAAGAGCAAACTGTTAAGAATCCATATTTAGAGGGTGTTAATCTTGTATTTCCTTACCTTGACAGAAGAAAATCTGTATTTATTGATACGGTTATTTTTTGGAACTAACGTGGCGGACAGAAGAGCTGCGGCTGTAGAATATCTGAAGAAAAAAGAGCTTTGCGGTAGAGGAGATCAGAGTAGGCAGTGAGACTTTACTAAAAATAGGCAATATATATTACCGTATCTTCCCAATGACGAAAACAGCATATAAAAGTACCGATTCAGGGAGTCAACCTGGTACCGGCATACTGGCAGTAGGAAGAAAGTACTGAAATACTAATTATGTAGACAGTAGAAAAGGTGAGCAGATGTCAAGACAGAGAAGCATGGAAGTAATAGAGCAGGCAGAATATGTGACAATCGGAGAGCTTGTGCGGCTTACGGCAGTGCGTTACAGTACTTTGAAATTTTATACAGAGGAAGGAATGCTGCCGTTCGAGCAGGCAGAAGGGAATCTGACCAGAAGATACCGCAGAGTTGAGAGCTTAGAAAGGATTGCGCAGATTCGTCGGTTAAGAGAACAGAAGAAGACGATTCCGGAGATTAAAGAGATTCGGATGTGGTATAGAAAAAATGAAAAGGGGAGTCGGAAAACAGCAATGAACCGACACCCCTTTTCATATAACTTGTTTTTTGAAATTTAAGAATATGTACAAAGCAATATTGGAAAATTATGCATCCAGTATGCTTTCTGCAACTTCGAAGAATTTCACTGACTGCTCCATGGTAAGCTGCGGTTGCCTTCTCATCCAGGTACTGTGCTTCCTTATGGATTACGATCAAATCTTTGCCTGTGAAATGTGGAAGATATCTTTGCACAGACTGGAATTCAGGTTCATTCCGAGAACGAGAATCGTATCAGATTTAGCAACTTCTTCCACAGCATGGCTAATGACATTATTACTGAGCATTTCACCATGTAAATAAACTCCAGGATGAATCACAGTCGATTTACACACATCACAAAGAGGAACTTTATCACTGTTTTTGATATATTCAATCGGGAAAAATCTTTCCGCAACGTGGACACGCATTATTTTCATAAATATTTCCATACATATTGATCACATTTTTACAGCCGGCTTTCTGAGGCATATTATAGATGCCTTTTGTAATGATTGTCTTTAAATATCCTGCCTCTTCTAATCTTGCAAGTGCTTCATTTCCCTTTCCTGCCTCCGGATGTTTGGAAAGAATTTCATTTCTATAATATTCATAGAATAATTCTGGCATGTGTGTTAAACATACGGGCACTGAATAATTCTTCCGGAGAGTAGCCATACTTTTCTTCAATCCGATAGGATTCGTCGCTGTCTCGATGATATGCGACATTTTGCTCTCTCATAAATTCCATTCCGGCGAGACAAACAAGATATTTAGATGTTCTAATTGTTTCTTCAAGATAGTTTAAATTCATAATCATCCCTGCCTTTACAAAATGCTGCTGTTAACGAGTTACTATAATGCTAGTATAGCATAAATAAAAAATTGTCTGAAAATTCAAATAAAAACAGGATAAAATTTAAAGAAAACTGGACAAAAATAAAATTTACAGTTGACAATAGCGAGAAAAATAAGCTATATTAAAAATATAATAATAGTAATTATTATCAAAATAAAAGGAGGTTATCACATGGAGAAAAAAGCAAGCTTTATAATTTGTCTTATGGAGTATTTATGTTATCCACACGTTCCGGTGAGAAAGTAAATGGCTGTATTACCAATACATGTATGCAGGTAGCGAATGACCCAGTTCGAATTGCGATCTCTGTTTTGAACAGTAATTATACCTGTGATCTGATCAAAGAAAGCGGAATTTTTGCACTGAGTCTGTTGGATGTAGAATGTTCCTTTGAGACGATTAAGCATTTCGGATTCCAGTCAGGAAGAGATGTGGATAAGATGAAAAATCTTACGTTACCGGTAGATCAGAATAATATTCCGTATATGGGATATCAGGCATGCGCCGTGATCAGTGGTAAGGTTCTGGAACAGCAGGATCTCGGTACACACACTCTGTTCATTGCAGAAGTAACAGATGCAAAACTGCTGAATGAGAATGCACCGCTTACTTACGCCGATTATCAGAATCGCGTAAAACCAAAGAAGAAAGAGATACCTCAGGATAAGAAGATCGTTGGATGGAGATGTAAGATCTGTAATTATGTATATGAAGGCAGTGAACTTCCGGCAGATTATATCTGTCCAATTTGCGGACATGATGTTCAGCGATTTTGAACCGATTTTTGAAAATTAGTGGTAATGATTCATTGATCTTGTTGTGTAGTGAATGGATGCAAGGTCAGGAATAATTATAAAAATGAAGATGAAAAAAGAAAAGGAGATATGAAATTATGAAAAAATATGTATGCGATTTATGTGGATGGGAATATGATGAAGAGCAGGGATACCCGGAAGGCGGTATCGCACCTGGAACAAAGTGGGAAGATGTACCGGAAGATTTTGAATGTCCTCTGTGTTCCGCAGGAAAGGATCAGTTCTCTGAGGAGTAGGGGAAGCATCGCGTAACCGGATAGTGGTACAGGTAACTTATAAGAAAAGTCCTTTCTCAGATCAAATAGTAGATCATGAGAGAGGACTTTTTTTATCAATTAACTGACGAACTTTTCTATATATTTATAGTCCCAGTTCTTTTAATAACTTTGCCTGATATGCAGCATCAGATACTGCTTTTTTCAAATCTTCAGTTCTTTCCTGCTCTAATAAATACTTGGTTAATTTATTGATTCTTGTTTCACCCTCAGTGCGTCCACGTTTTTCGCCAACGCGTTCACCTTCTGCATATGCTTCTTGTCGTTCAATCTCTTTTTTTTCTTCCCATTTTTGCATGTATTTAATCTCCATTTCTTTGCTGGATTTAAGCTTGGTGATACGTTCATGCATCTGATGAATCCGTTTACTTTCACACTTTTTTTGCCACAGTATCTGTTGATTTTTCCATATACTCCAAAAAGTTCGATTAACTCTGGATTGACGAATTCTGGATGTTTTCCATGACTGTTCAGAAAAATTCTGGTTGCGCCATCCTCTAGTTCTAACTCTGAAATTTCTTCACATTTCATTCGAAACGTGTACTGATATAATTCATAACCGAATAAATCAAATGGCATAATCATTATGATGATAACGGTATTTAATGCGTTAAAGTCAATACTTCCAGGTGGTAGTAAATTGGAATCGATGAGTCCTTGATATAATCTACTTCTCTTAGGCAGATTTTTTGGTATTCTGTTTTTGAGGTTCTGTGTCATATACAACATCATCTTCATCAATTGCATAAACATCGAGTCTTATCTCGGCGATTTTCTTTAGAATTTCTGAACTCTTTTTCTGTTTGTGGCGGGTATTTTAGATGTGTGTCCTGTCCAAGGACAATATCAAGAAGTGTCTTCATATTATCCTTGTCTTCCATTGCCTCATCAAATAAGAACTTATCCATTAGGTTTAAATCTTTGAGTGTTCTTTTTGTCTTTTGTCACTATAGCTTCTCCTTTCCTTTACAGATAAACTTCTTGTTTGCAAGAAAATGCTATAGCTTCTATCCTAAGATTAACATATACTTTCAGCAGATTCCAGTGTATAAAGAGGATTTTTTCATTTTCTCAAACAGTATTTATCCGTTTACGTATCATCACTTTTGGGAATTACTGCCGATCTATCATGGCTCCGAAAAAAATAGATGAAATGAATTTAGATACTTTGTACAGATGACTAGATGTATCATCTGTGTGCAGCTAGCATAACATAAGCAAAAGATAAACTCAAGAAATATTTTGTGATACTAAAGGAGGCATCATGTATCAATAATACATAGTGCCCATCAAAGAGGATATTTTTAACAGTACATTAAGTCAATTCTTACTGTCGAATTGCCATCAATACTAACACGGGCATTCATTTTAATTACATTTTTGTACATTATAATAATTAGCTTTATCCGTATAGTTATATAGTATAATAAACGGAATTATACAATATACTGAATAGAAATTATAAATAAACACACAAATCAAGAAATAAACTGAATATTAACATAAAAATATAAAAATAAACAGAGAAATATAAGACAAAATAAAATAAAAAAAAAAGTTGTTGACAGACAATAATGAACGTGATATTGTATGCTTGTACAAAATAATAGACAAAAACAAAGAGCAAAGGTGCTTACATTTCGTAGTAGCTTTGCTCTTTTTTGTTTTTGTTTATTATAAAAAAATTTTTCAGCGCGCGATGTATTTGACAATTAGTTGAGATTAAGGCAACTGTGAAACAGCTGCAGATTCAGGAGGATTTGACAATGAGATTAAAAGACACAGGATTAACAGCACAGGATATCAAAGACAAAGTAAGCAAATACATGATCGAGACTTATGAGCGTTTCGATTTTCTTTGCAGAGACAGCCGAGGGGATGTATCTCTATGATGAGAATGGAACACCATATCTTGACTTTTATGCAGGAATCGCAGTAAACAATGCGGGAAACAGAAACCCGAAGGTTGTAGCAGCAGTCAAAGACCAGGTGGACGATATAATGCACACATTTAACTATCCATATACCATTCCACAGGCGCTGCTTGCTGAAAAAGTATGTAAGACACTTGAATGGACAAGATCTTTTATCAGAACTCAGGAACAGAGGCCAACGAGGCAATGATCAAGATGGCGCGTAAATATGGTATTGAGAAATATGGCCCAAACAGATATCACATCGTTACAGCAAAGGATGGTTTCCATGGAAGAACATTTGGAGCAATGTCAGCAACAGGTCAGCCGGGAAATGGATGTCAGGTTGGATTCGGACCTATGACTTACGGATTCTCTTATGCACCATATAATGACCTGAAAGCATTCAAGGATGCATGCACAGAGAATACGATCGCAATCATGATTGAGCCTGTACAGGGCGAAGGCGGTGTTCATCCTGCAACACAGGAATTCATCGAAGGACTTCGTAAATTATGTGACGAGAAGGGAATGCTCTTACTTCGGATGAGGTACAGACAGGATGGTGTAGAACCGGAGCAGTTATGTCTTATATGAACTACGGAGTAAAACCAGATATCGTATCTATGGCGAAAGGTCTTGGTGGCGGAATGCCAATCGGAGCAATCTGTGCAACAGAGGAAGTATCCAAAGCATTTACAGCCGGATCACATGGAACAACATTTGGAGGACATCCGATTAGCTGTGCAGCAGCAGCACTTGCAGAGGTTGGAGAACTTCTTGACAGAGACCTTGCAGGAAATGCAAAGAAGGTCGGAGATTATTTTGCAGCGAAATTAGAGAAGTTGCCACATGTAAAAAAGAGGTAAGACATCAGGGACTTCTGTTGGTGTTGAGTTTGATGATACAATCTCAGGAGTTGATGTAAAACATGGATGCTTTGACAGAAAACTTCTTATCACAGCAATCGGAGCACATATTATCCGTATGGTTCCACCACTGATCGTCAGTGAAGAAGAGTGTGATAAGGCAGTTGAGATTATCGAAGAGGCAGTAAAAAGCATTATCATAAATAGAGAAGAAGTATAGAAGACAAGGGCGTCACGAGAATGATCGTGCGCCCTTTTTCTTCGTGGTTTCGGAATCGTTGAGACGATAATGAAATGCTGTTCACTCTCGTGTAAATCAGAAAAATCATTCAGATGATTTGTATGGGGAGTAAGCAGCAGAAATAGAAGAGAGGGTGAATGATATGGCACATCTAGTTATTACAATCGGATGCGAATACGGTGCAAAGGGAAACCAGATTGGCCGGAAAGTCGCAGAAGATCTAGGGAATTAAATTTTATGATCGAGACACAGTAGACCGGATCATAAAAAGAAGTCGGAATACCGAAAGAGATTATGGAGAAAGTTGAGGAAGGTGTTACAATCGCAGGAAAAGGAGCGGAAGGAGATGTTCGTGGTTCTTTTTTTCAAAATATGCAGATCTGACAGATCGTGCGATGCATGTTCAGAAAACGATTATACGAAAACTTTCGGACAGAGAATCTTGTGTGATCATCGGGCGATCAGCAGATTACATTTTGAAGGAACATCAGCCGATTCTCAGAGTATTTATTTATTCTCCAAATGAAGTGAGGATTCATAACGTAATGAAGAGTCACAATCTTTCAGCAGACGATGCAAAAAGCTTCTTATCATAGAAAAGGATAAGAGGTACCATAAACGTCACCTGGCACTGACAGGAAGCAAAACCGTGGTGACCGTCATAACCGTGACATGCTGATTGATAGCAGTCTTCTGGGAGTAGATGGAACCGCAGAGTTGATTGAAGATGTAGCAAAAAAGATAATGAACAAGTAGGGAGGGAACAGGTTATGACACAGAAAAAATCAGAGTTTAACAAAGTATTGAATGCCTGGGATATCCTTGTAATCGCCTTTGGCGCTATGATTGGATGGGGCTGGGTTGTATCAACAGGTGGTTGGATTGAAAAAGGCGGAGTTATCGGAGCTGCACTTGGTTTTGCAATCGGTGGTATCATGATTTTCTTCGTAGGCCTGACTTACGCAGAGCTGACAGCTGCAATGCTACAGTGTGGTGGAGAGCATGTATTTAGTTACTGGGCAATGGGGTCAACGGGATCTTTTATCTGTACATGGATGATCGTACTTGGATATGTCAGTGTAGCATGTTTTGAAGCCTGCGCATTTCCAACAATCATCACTTACCTGTGGCCGGGATTTTTAAAAGGGTATCTGTATACTGTTGCAGGATTTGATATCTATGCATCCTGGCTGATCACGGCGATCGTAATCGCATTTTTGATTATGCTGATTAACATTATGGGAGCGAAAACAGCCGCTATTTTACAGACGGTACTTACCTGTATCATCGGTGGTGCAGGAATCTTACTGATCGTTGCATCGGTGATCAATGGAACAGTTGACAATGCTGATGGACAGATATTTGCAGGAACTACAACAGGTGTGAATATCAAAGCAATCATTGGAGTTGCGGCAATGTCACCGTTTTACTTCATTGGATTTGATGTTATCCCGCAGGCGGCAGAGGAAATCAATGTTCCACCGAAAAAGATTGGAAATATCTTGATTTTATCTGTAGTACTTGCAGTTATCTTTTTATGCATTTGTTATTATAGCAGTTGGATTCGTTATGAATCCTGGAGACATTATCGCGTCACAGGAAGCAACAGGACTTGTAACGGCAGATGCGATGGCAGCGGCATTTAAACACGAAAATCATGGCAAAAGTAGTTATTGTCGGTGGTATGTGCGGTATTATCACATCATGGAACTCCTTCCTCATTGGCGGTTCTCGTGCCATGTACTCTATGGCAGAATCCTACATGATTCCTCCGTTCTTTGCAAAGCTCCATCCGAAGCACAAAACTCCTGTAAATGCTTTGATCCTGATCGGTATTCTGACAATGCTTGCTCCGTTCGCAGGAAGAAAGATGCTTGTATGGATCAGTGATGCCGGTAACTTCGGATGCTGTTTCGCTTACTGCATGGTTGCTCTGTCTTTTTATGATCCTGAGAAAGAAAGAGCCGGATATGCCAAGACCATATAAAGTTCCAGCTTATAAATTCTTCGGAACAATGGCAGTCATCATGTCCGGATTCATGGTTGCAATGTACTGTATTCCGGGAAGCGGTGGAAACTTGATCCTTCAGGAGTGGCTGATGGTACTTGGATGGTCAGCACTTGGTGTTGTATTCTATGTTGTATGCTTAAAGTGAAATACAAAGAGTCCTTTGGTACACTTGTTGAGATCATCTCTGATGAGGATGCAGCAACTCTGATGCCGGAGGCAGATGAAGAAGAGCTTGATAAAGTGATTGATGCAGCGATTGATCGTGTACTGATGCAGAAAAGTGATTTGATTGGAGGCACAGTTTAATAATGAATGAATTTAGTTTTTCAGTTCCACAGAATATTACAGTAGGAAAGGGAAGCCCTTTACAAAGCTTCCCGAGATTGCTAAGAAGTCAGGCGGTTCACATGCATTTCTTATGTCCGGACCGCATCGGCGAAGATGGGACTTGTGGAGAAGGCGGCAAATTCTTTGAAATCTGCAGGGATTTCCGTTGATACATTTACAGATATAGAAGGAAGCCCTTCTGTTGAGACAGTGGATAAGGCAACAGCAGCATTCAAAGAAGCAGGTGCAGATTTTATCGTTGCATTTGGAGGAGGTTCTCCGATGGATGTGGCAAAAGCAGTCGGTGTTACTGCAAAATATGGTGGAAGCATTACAGAATATGAAGGTGCCCACAAAGTTCCGGGACCGATCATTCCGTTAATCGCGATTCCGACAACAGCAGGAACAGGTTCTGAGGTGACCGCATTTTCAGTTATTACAGATCACAGCAGAGACTATAAATTGACGGTATTCAGTTATGAGATTCTTCCGGCATATGCAATCCTGGATGCAGAGCTTTTGACAACAGCTCCGGCAAGCGTTGCAGCAGCATGTGGAATAGATGCATTTATCCATGCGGAAGAAGCATACATTTCTACTGCGGCATCACCGTTTTCGGATGCGATGGCAGAGAAAGCAATGAGTCTGATCGGTAGAAATATCCGTCGTTTCGTTGCAAATCGTGGAGATATTGAAGCAGCAGAGTCAATGCTTGTCGGTTCACTTTTTCGCAGGAATCGCCTTTTCCTTTGCAAGACTTGGAAATGTACATGCAATGAGCCATCCGGTCAGTGCATTCTTTGATGTGCCGCATGGAGTGGCAAATGCAGTATTGCTTCCGGTGATTGCAGAGTATAATGCACTGGCTGACCATGGAAGATATCTGACAATCTATAATGATATCAGTCCGGTTCCGGCTTACGCAGAAGAGTTTGAACCAATGATGCTGGTGGATGCGATTCGTGAATTATGTGGGGAGATTGGAATTCCGGAAAATCTGACAGAAGCAATTAATAATGCCAGCAAGACAGGCCCGGTGAGTGCAGAAGAGATTGAGAACAAGATTGAAGCAATGACAGTGGATGCCATGAAGAGTGGAAACATTGCAGTGAATCCGAGGTCTTCCGGACAGTGTGACATTGAAATGTTGTACAGAAAAGCGTTGTAAGGATGAAGTAGATGGACTATTTATCACATAATGTATCAGAAAATTTGAAGAAAATTCGTAAAGCAAAGGGAATGAGTCTGGAATTTGAGACAGACCAGCCACATGTGTACCGGAACCAGGGAACAGAAAAGGTATGTTGTGTGTGCTTCTTCCTGGATTATACGAGAATAATATAAAAAAGAGATTTTAAATATAAAAAACAGGTGGTAGAATAAACACAGAACTATTCTATCACCTGTTTTACGTTACGAAAGAGAGGAAGAGAAACATGTATCAGGCAGCAAATGACAGATATGAGAAAAAATGGCTTATGTACGTTGCGGAAAGAGCGGATTAAAACTCCCGGCAATTTCACTTGGATTGTGGCACAACTTTGGAGATACCGGTGTTTATGAGAATATGAAGGAAATCCTTTTCACAGCGTTTGACAATGGAATCGTACACTTTGATCTGGCAAATAATTACGGACCTGCTTATGGAAGTGCAGAGAAGAATTTTGGTAAGATTCTGAAAAGAAGAACTTGGCGTGTATAGAGATGAGCTTCTGATCAGCACAAAGGCCGGATTTGATATGTGGGAAGGCCCTTACGGCAACTGGGGCAGCCGCAAGTATCTGCTGGCGAGCCTTGACCAGAGCCTGAAGCGCATGGGTCTGGAATATGTGGATATTTTCTATCATCACCGGATGGATCCGGAGACTCCGTTGGAAGAGACGATGGGAGCACTTGCAAGTGCAGTGCAGTCAGGAAAAGCACTTTATGTGGGACTTTCAAATTATGATGGTCCAACATTGGAAAAGGCAGAAGCAATCTTAAGAGACTTGAAGTGCCCATTTGTGATCAATCAGAACAGATATTCTATCTTTGACAGAACAATTGAGAAAAATGGATTGAAAGACACCGCGAAGAAGCTGGAGAAGGGAATTATTGCATTCAGTCCGCTGGCGCAGGGACTTCTTACCGACCGTTATCTGAAAGGAATCCCGGAAGACAGCAGAATTATGACAGACGGACGTTTCCTGAAGAAATCTGCTCTGACAGAAGAAAAAAACTTGTGAAAATCAGAGAACTGAACGGACTGGCAGCCGGAAGAGGTCAGACATTGGCAGAGATGGCATTGAGTTGGATTTTGAAGGATGGTATTGTAACAAGCGTTCTTGTAGGCGCATCAAAACCGGAACAGGTATTGGATAATATCAAGGCAATACAGAATACAGAGTTTACAGAAGAGGAACTGCGCAAGATTGATGAGCTGTCGCTCGTTTAAGCTAGTTGTCACTGTTAATCTGTGTTATACTGATTAAAAAATGAAAAGTTGAAAAAGGAGAATTTACCATGGATAGAATTGCAAGCTTTACAATCAACCACCTGGATCTGATGCCGGGATTGTATGTCTCAAGAAGAGACGCAAAAGGAGATTGTGTCACAACAACATTTTGATCTGAGAATCACAGCACCGAACAGAGAGCCGGTTGTGGATACTCCAGCACTTCATACGATTGAGCATCTGGCGGCAACTTATCTTCGTAACAGTGAGAAGAAGGATGACGTGATCTACTTTGGACCAATGGGCTGCAGAACAGGATGTTATCTTGTAATGTTCGGTAATCTGATTCAGAGGATGTTCTTGATCTGGTTCTTGAGATGTGTGATTTCATTATCGGATTTGAGGGAGAGATTCCGGGAGCTGCACCGGAGCAGTGTGGTAACTATCAGGAACAGAACCTTGATATGGCGAAGTATTATATTAAGAAATACAAAAGATGCATTGGTGAATGACCGTCATCTTGTATATCCGGAGTAGAAGGTCTTTATCAGAAATAAATTTTTAATCAGATCTCTTGAAATGAACAGAAAAAAGGGGAATGGGTTGAAGTTTTCAGTCCATTCCCTTTTTTCGTGTAAAAATCTAGATTAAGCAACTTGATTGTAACGATTTTTTTCAGAAAATTTATCTGTTTATTTATCCTGAACATCTAACGTATTTGTATTCAGGTCCTATGTTACAACATCATCCCAGTTTCGCCGAAGGACAACCTCAGCAGTCAGATCAGTATTGTTATAATTGATGGACCATTGTGTATTACTGGTTATTTCGACTGGATTTGGATCCTGAGAGGCAGCTTTCAATGCATTCCAGGAAGTTGTGTTTGTGTTTTCTTTTTCTGTTTCAAAAACGTTAAGAACCGCATCGTAACGTTCTCTTCCATGTCCGTAAATCCCATTTCTACGGTTTGGGGCAACCTTGTCTTTATATAGAATGAAAAAGTTGGTAATTGCTTCAGATTTCGTATCTACAAGTTCGCGGGTATTACTGTTGCAGTCATACTCAATGACGCGTCCATCTCCGTTGGCATCTGTGATATAGAAATGATAATCTCTGCCGGAGGATGCAAACATATCGTAACTCTTTAGTAAGGTAACGGCCTCTTCTGTTGAAGCAGCGCGGTCAAGTACAAGACGAATTGCAAGAGTAGTGGAAATCGTAGGTTTTCCTGTATCCTGATGAACAGGGTCACTGTCCAGCGTCAGTACTGCAATAGAAACACCTTTTTTTCATTCATACCGTCGAGACAGATGAATGGAGAAGTTAATGAAGCAAGTTTTTTTCTTTACATTCTCATCAGGAATGTTGGCAGAGAAAATACATTATCAAGTGCTGCGAATGCAACAGATTTATATCCATTTTTCGGTGTACAGTACACGAGCATTGCGGAAGTATCTTTTTTAAAATCGTAATTACGACCCATATGAATATCACCGTCTGTATCAGTCATTGTAAATGCAGTACAGCCAAATTTCGGGGCTTTGATCTTGACCGGAAGAAGAGGGAGTGCTTCCTTCAGAATTGCATCGATCATACTCTGATCATCTGTGATCCCGTAGTTGATTACATCATCTAAGTTATAATCATATTTCACATCCATTCGATACAGGTTATAGCCATCGTCATAAGAACTTATCTTTGTGAATGGAAGACATTGTGCGAAAACGTGTGAAATAAATTCCTGTAAAGATTCCGATACAAAGCAGAAGAAATACAAGAAGAACAAGAAGGATTCGTGTTACATATTTTTTCATAGAGGTTCCCCCTTTCATGATGTGTACCCAGGGTGTGCTTATTTCAGCATATAAGATTTTAATTGCCCACGGGTTTCAATCCCCAATTTGTTAAAAATGCTGGTCATGTGCTGTTTTTTACTGTCCGTACATTCATATGCATATAATCAGCAATTTCGTTGTTTGTCCAGCCTCTGTTAGCAAGCATTGCAATTGAAAATTCAGTGGTTGTCAGATTGTCGGCAACATCGTCCTGTGTTGCTGGATTATGGATTCTTCTCCAACCATAACTGAACTGATAGGTGATGTTTATGATACGTTTATAGTCATCGGGATAATCTGTTTTCAGACAGGTTTCAATCAATCCTTGCAGCAGACCGTGATGTTCGCCGATTCCTCAATCAGTCCGTCAGGACGGGCGAGAGTCCAGGCGTTTATAAAATATTGTCTCGGCAAGCTCCTGTTTCCTCAGATTCATCGCATCCATTGCGCCCATAAGATTCAGGTAGATCATAGCAATCGGATAGACATTCGTGCTTAACATCAGACAGGCATGGACAATCCCAAGTGACTTTTCATATTCCTGGGAAAGATAGGAATTATGAGCCAGGATATAACCTCCCCACAATCTCATTCCGACAGGCAGTTCAGAGAGATAGTCTGACAGAGGAGGAACATCTCCGACTGGAAGATGAAGGAGCGTTTGTGCGGCAACGGTTGTAAAAATTGCGAATGCGGTAGTCTTCCGATTATCTTCCTTTTTTCAGAATCTGATCTAAGTTCTTTCAGACTTTTCAACCCTCCGGTTGCAGAGTTGATTCTATTGAGAGAAAGATTGGCAAATGTATAGATCAGGCAGGCAGAAAGCCGGGAGCATGGGATCGGGATGACTCAAATATAATTCTGCAAGATCAACGGCTTTGTCATGTTCGCCAGTGAAATAATAGTACTCGCAGTAGGCCATTTTCTGCATGTCCTGATTTTTCAGGTTTTGGATAAAATTCAGACACTCTCCCGGCCGGAAAGCAGTGCTCATAAGCAGCATAGGCAGATATCCGGTGTCTTGAGGTTCTTTATGAAGTCCAAGAATATAATCAGTGGATACATGGAATTCCCGTGCTAATTTTATTAAAAAGATCACTGTTGATCGATTTGGTGTCGCCATTTAAAATCCGGCTGATCTGTGAAGGAGCAACGCCAAGATGCAGCGCAAGCTCCTTGCGGGTCAGCTGATGTGTATCGCATAACTGCTGGATGCGTTCACCAGGAGATACCGTCGTTCCGTTCTTGTTTTCAACCATGGTCATCACCTTCTTTCCAATCATCCACATATTTACCAGGCTCTCTTAAGTGACTTTATTGTAGCACGGGAAATAGATTGCATGACATCGTTCATTTATGAAAAAGATTGGTTGCGTTTTTGCAAATAATAAGGGATTTTCAATGAGATAAATTGCAAAAATGCAAATTTAGTTCTTAAGCAATTCCGCATTCTTATGAATTGTCTCATTAACAATATTCTCTACATAACTTCCGATATGTTTTTTGACATCCTTATCCAGTTCATTTGGATAGATCGGGAGTACCGTATTCGAGAACAACATGTGTTTTTTTGATCTTCGGAAAATGATTTTCGAAAATTTCAGCAGTATTATTCATAGAAATCGGTACGATCGGACAGCCGGTCTTTGTGGCAATCTTGAAAGCACCTTCTTTGAAAGGAAGAAGACTTAATTCTTCACCTTTATTTCTTGTACCTTCAGGGAAGATACAGATAGAGATACCGTTCTTTACATAATCGATTGCCTGCAGGATTGTCTTTAAACCTTCCTTCGGATTTTCACGATTAAGGAAAAGACAATAGACAAAACGCATCCAGGTAGAAAGAAGCGGAATCTTTTCCATCTCTTTCTTTGCCACATAACCTGTAAGATTCCTGCATCTGCTGTAAGTGAGCAGAATGTCAAAGAAGCTGCGGTGGTTTCCGATAAAGAGAACAGGTTCATCCGGTACATTCTCTTCACCGATCACGGTAACATTCACACCGGTCATTTTCAAAATCACTTTTTAAATCCCCACTGGGACAATACGCAGAGAACTGATGTCACGCGCATGTGGGTTGAATTTTACCGATCAGCCATTCCACAAAGAAAACAGGAATAGAAAGAATCAGGTAAAGAATTAGAAAAATTGCAACAAAAAATAAATCGAAACATATAATATCCTTTCTTTTATCTTAAGAATAATAGAGTCGCCATAATATAAAATAACTATTGGCGTATGTAGCTTTATTATACCGTAGCAGCATAAAAAATACAACTGATGCATAGATTGAAGGGAAATAAAAACCGGATGGCGTTACTGTTTACAGTATCCGAATATTGTAATGAAAAATAAAAAACAAAAGGGCATTTTAGCTGTGTTTCTACTGTGTGTCTGTGTTTTTTATAAGCGGATGTATTACCAGGAGTGAGAAAGAGCAAAAACGAAAAGATCTGGAATATATTCTGATCGACCAGGAGCATCTTCCGGAGGAAATGACAGAAGTGCTCGGTCAGTTAAAAAGAAAGCATTTCATTTTTGTTTATTCGGATCAGGGAAAGACGTATCTTGCAGAAGGATACGGTGCATGTCCGACAACAGGATATACTATTGAGGTGAAGAAACTTTATGAAACGGAGCATGCAGTTTGTTTGAATACAAGTCTGATGGGACCGGCAACTGGTGAAGAGACGAAAGAAATCACGACATTTCCATACATAGTCGTGGAAATCAGTGAAACAGAAAAAAGAGGTTATGTTTGATTGAGGAGGAGCAGGATGGAAATTGTGAAGAGAGCGATACGCCTGATGCATGAGGGAAAATGTATTTACGATCAGTTTCAGCTGGACGAAGACTATAACGTTCCGGATGCGAAGGAGGATGTGGGAAATTTAATTGAAGGGACAGTCTGTGTGAAGACGGAAGATATGAAGCTTGTAGAGAATTATCTGAAAATCAGTGGAAAAGCTCTATTTAAGATTTTGTACATGACAGCTTCTGGATCCGCAACCGGCAGTTTTAGAAGGAAAGCTTCCATTTGAAGAAATGGTATATGTAGAACAACCGGGAGAGGAAGAATATTTCCTGAAAAATCTCAGAACAGAGTTCAGTGTATCAATGGTGCATTCCGAAAAGCTGAGCCTGCATCTGCTGACAGAACTTGAAATTGGAAGAACTCAGATGATAAGTGAAGAAGTCACGGAAGATGTGGAAAGTGAACATGCTGTTTATAAAAAAATGAAAAAGTTTCGTCTGCTTGGATTGTCAGACACAAAAAAACACTTATAGAATAAAAGAAGAGATTACATTACCGGGAACGAAGGAGAGTATCAGCCGGATTCTGTTGTCCGAAGTGAGCGGCAGAAAGTTAGAACTGCGTCCGGGAACAGATGAGGTAACAGTCCGAGGAGAACTACAGGTGTTCTGTCTCTATCTGTCAGAAGAATCGAAGGCAGACTGGGTCAGCCAGGTGATTCCATACGAAGGGAAAACTTTTTGCAATGGCCTGACAGAAGGAATGTTTTATTCTGTGGAACATACGCTGGAGGATACACTGGTTGATATCCGTATGGATGAGGACGGTGAGATGCGGATCCTTGGGATTGAAGGGACATTACTGCTGCGGATGAACTTTTACGAAGAGCAGGAGATGGAGTTGTTAGAAGATATTTACTCTTTGCAAGAGCAGTGTATTCCGGAGAAACAAGAGACGGTTTTTGAAGAGCTTTTAATGCAGAACCAATCCGATATATAAACTAACGGAACGGCTTTCACTTCGATTAAAAGATGATGTACTTCAAGTACTCTGCAGCAGAGGGAAATCCGGATAGAGCATACGGAGTATAGAGAAGAAGGAATCAAATAGAAGGAATCCTGCATCTTAACTTTCTTTACCTGCGAGGGGATGATGCAAGACCATATGGAAGCTGGCAGGGGATGATACCATTCCAACATCTGATTGAATGTTCCGATCTTCCGGAAAAATGTACGGTGTACGATGAGTCATCATGTGGATCAGATCCAGGTGTCTATGGCAGGCAGTGAGGCTGTAGAAGTGAGAGTAATTCTTGCATTTGATGCATTCTTACGGCGGGAGATAGAACTTCAGACAATCGTATCTGTTATGGAGAAACCGCTGGATCTTGAACAGATGGATAAGAGGCCGGGAATCGTTGGTCATATTGTGCAGGAGAAAGAAGATCTCAGGGAGTTGGCGAAACAGTATATGACTACAGTTGAGGGGATTATGAATGTAAACGAAGTGGAAAATGAAAATGTGAAAATAGGGGGATAAATTGTTGATTTTTTAAAGAAAATATGAGTATACTGTAAGTACTATGTATACCAGATACATTTGTGTAAATTTTCACATCTGCTTCTTTAGAAAACAGCGATGGAGGTACACAGGATGAATCAAATTGAATTAAAAAGCACTTGCCAAGATTAATTTAGGCCTGGATGTGCTTGGAAGACGCGAGAATGGATACCATGATGTCAGAATGGTCATGCAGTCTATTTATCTGTATGATGAAGTGAAGATTGCGAAGAAGAAAGAACCTGGAATTACACTGACAACAAATCTGAAGTTTCTTCCAACCGGGGATGGCAATATCGCTTATAAAGCAGCGCAGCTTCTGATGGATGAATTTGATCTGAAAGAAGGGGTTCAGATCACGCTGAATAAGCACATTCCGGTAGCTGCCGGTCTTGCAGGAGGAAGCTCGAATGCAGCTGCGGTTCTGTTTGGAATGAACCGGCTCTTCGGACTGCGTCTGACCCAGCAGGAGTTGACGGATCGGGGCGTGAAGCTTGGAGCAGATGTTCCTTATTGTATCATGAGAGGAACCGTTCTTGCAGAAGGGATAGGAGAAAGAATTAAGTGTCCTTCCTGCCATGCCGAAATGTGCGGTACTGATCGCCAAGCCTCCGATCAGTGTTTCGACGAAGATGGTGTATGAAGCACTGGACTCCAAAGAGATTGTCGAGCATCCGGATATTGACGGGATTCTGGAAGGACTTCAGAAGGGAGATCTTCACAAGGTCGCAGATTCTATGGGGGAATGTGTTAGAGGATGTGACAATACCGATGCATCCGGTGATCGCGGATATCAAGCAGGTGATGCAGGATTGCGGAGCAATCAGGGGCAATGATGAGCGGAAGTGGACCGACTGTGTTTGGTCTGTTTGAAAACCGAGCATCAGCAAGAGAAGCACAGAAGATGATTCGGGACAAAGGTCTGACAAGACAGGCATATGTGACGAATATACACAACGTTAGGGAGGAAGTAAAGATGGGAACTGATTTTGAAGTAACAATGAATGAATATCTGCCTCTGAGAGATGTGGTATTTAATACATTGAGACAGGCAATCCTGCGCGGAGAATTGAAACCGGGAGAGCGTCTGATGGAGATTCAGCTGGCGAATAAACTTGGGGTGAGCAGAACCCCGATCCGTGAAGCAATCCGTAAACTTGAGCTGGAAGGTCTTGTACTTATGATTCCGAGAAAAGGTGCGGAAGTTGCAGAGATCACAGAGAAGAATCTAAGAGATGTGCTGGAAGTGCGCTGTGCGTTAGAAGAGCTTGCAGTACAGCTTGCATGTGACAGAATGGATGAAGAAGGAGTGCGCGAGCTTCGTGCAGCAGCAGGAGACGTTTGAGTCTATTCTCAACAGTGATGATATTACACAGATCGCACAGGCAGACGTTGCATTTCATGATATTATCTACGCTGCAACAGATAACCGCAGACTGATCCAGCTTCTGAATAATCTGCGCGAACAGATGTACAGATACAGAATTGAATATCTAAAGAAGAAAAAGAATGCTACCCACAGCTGTTGAATGAGCATCAGACAATTATTGATGCGATTGCCGGACATGATAAAGAGCTGGCTACAAAGTTTACAAGCCAGCATATTAAGAACCAGGCAAAAACGGTTGTTGGCACTATCCGTGAGAAAGAAGAAAAATGCTTAAAAATAAAGAATGTGCCTCGGCACATTCTTTATTCTATATGTATGGAATTCATTTTTTTTTGTGGAAAGACTCCATGTATGAACAAAATTGATTTATCATGTTACTGTTTACTCCCGTGTCAATCATTCCGCTGATTGACACGGAGGATGCGTGTTTTGATTTGAATGCATCTCGCCCCATCGCCAAAGGCGATTTAAAATGGCGAGATGCGTTGCTGGTCGCACATCGTGTGAACAGTAACTTTATCATAGATGGAGGATGATATTATGAAGAAACGGTTTGCACTGCTCAGAAGAAAGCTGAAGTCTGTCCGAGAAGAAAAACTGCCGGGAAGAGCAGTGATTTTTTCAGTGGCAGCGGGACTTCTGATCGCTGCTTTCTTCACAGGAATGATATATACAAAACAGGAATTATATGCACAGGAAGAAACGCAGAAGCATCGGCGCAGGAAGTGTTTCGCTTCCATGTGTTAGCGAATAGTGACAGCGAAAAAGGACCAGAATCTGAAATTGCAGGTAAGAGATGCAGTATTGGATTATATGAAAGAAGAATTGTCAGAAGAACCGGAAGAGAAACAGTGTCTTAAGCAGACTGTGCAGTGGGCACGTACACATACAGATGAGATCCGTGCAATCGGAGAAAAAGACAGTTGCGGCGGCAGGAGAAGATCAGAGTGTGAATGTGGCTGTAACAACCTGTTATTTTCCTGACAGGACTTACGGTGATATGACATTTCCTGCGGGGAAATTATCAGGCACTGCGGGTAGAACTGGGAAGTGCAGAGGGACATAACTGGTGGTGCGTGCTTTATCCGAATCTCTGCTTTTTGCGGATACAACGAATGCGGTGGTTCCTGACAAAGGAAAGAAACAATTAAAACAGGTACTTATTGCTACAAGCAACTGAAATAGATGCGTTCCCGTTCGACTATATTATTCTCCATATTGATTACGCTCACGGTCGGTCTTTTTTTTACTGGACTTGGCCGTGGGGAGCTGTCAACATTCCGATCCGCGATGTATGGGCAGCACTGACCGGGAAATTGTTCCCGTGCCACGGAAAAAATCGTACTCAACATACGCCTCATAAAAGCTATAGTGGCACTGTTGGCCGGGGCTGCCTTATCGGTCAGCGGTCTTCAGATGCAAACCCTCTTCCGCAATCCTCTTGCCGGCCCCTACGTGCTCGGCATCAGTTCGGGCGCGAGCCTCGGCGTGGCACTCGTCGTGCTTGCAGGCTTCGGTTCGTCGATAGGCATTGCCGGGAGCAGCGTGGGTGGGTGCGGCTGTCGTGTTGCTCGTGATAACTGCCGTCGGACAGCGAATAAAAAGACACATCATGGTAATCCTGATTCTGGGCATGATGTTCTCATCGGGCGTAGGTGCTGTCAAATGCAGATATTGCAATATCTCAGCAAGGAAGAATCCCTGAAAGCCTTTGTCATTTGGACGATGGGGGCTTTGGGTGACGTCACCTCGGACAACTTCTGATTCTTGTTCCATCGGTGTTTGCCGGACTGCTGTTGGCTGTACTGACCATCTAGGTGGAAGATAAGGCTTT
>VOFJ01000533.1_pt1 | contig 24109 bp, 41 predicted proteins | sample 5384081 | NCBI WGS metagenome assembly VOFJ01 (sample SAMN12384729, study PRJNA508395) | human gut metagenome | isolation source: healthy gut I | host: Homo sapiens | reverse complement strand
TTCCACATGCACCGTATGCGGAAACTGATCCACAGGCGTCACATCCTTAAGCTCATACCCATTCGCTCTTAAGAACTTCACATCCCGCGCAAGTGTCGCACTGTCGCAGCTTACATACACAACTTTCTCCGGCTGCATATCCACGATCGTCTGAAGCAGGGATTCCTCACAGCCTTTTCTCGGCGGATCGACCACGATCACATCTGCGTGTGCGGTCTCTCCGTTATGTGTCTTTTCATATTCTTTGTAATACTCCGGCAGGACTTCTTCTGCCTTACCTACATAGAATTCCGCATTCGTAATGTCATTGATCTTTGCATTATTCTTCGCATCGTCAATGGCCTGCGGTACGATCTCCACGCCATATACCTGCTTTGCTTTCTTTGCAAGGAACAGGGAAATCGTTCCGATGCCGCAGTAGAGATCCCAGACCGTCTCATTGCCGGTCAGGCCTGCATAGTCTAATGCCAGTCCGTATAATTTCTCTGTCTGGACCGGATTCACCTGGTAGAATGACAGCGGAGATATCTGGTACTTGATCTCACCGATATAGTCTGTGATGAACTCCTGTCCCCACAGAAGGCGGATCGTATCGCCCCATGATCACATTCGTCTTCGCTGTGTTCGTACTGAGAGTGATGCTTGTCATACCTGAAATCTGACGTAGCCGTCCGACCAGATCATGACAGTGCGGAATCGTCTTTCCATTGATGACCAGACATACCATGATTTCATCTGTCTTGAATCCGTAACGGAGCAGTACATGGCGTACCAGCCCTTTATGCTTCACTTCATCGTATGCCGGAATTTTGAATTCTTCCATGAAGTCCAGAATACAGTTCAGGATCTCTTCGTTGACTTCCACACCAAGTGCGCAGTCTGTATTCTCGATAATGCTGTGTGTTCTTCCGGCATAGAACCCGGCGATCACTCTGCCGTCTTTATCTGTTCCGATCGGGAACTGCGCCTTATTCCGGTAGCGGAACGGCTGCATTCCTTTTCCGTCCATGCCGACAGCCGGATGCATGATCTGATCCAGAAGTTCTGTCGGAACTTCTCCGATTCGCTCCAGATTGCCGCGTACCTTTGCTTCTTTAAATGCAAGCTGTGCCGGATACTTCATCTCCTGGATCTGACAGCCGCCGCATTTTCTTTTCTTGCCATCGGACAGACCGGCTCTTCCACACGGTCTTTTGATGGAGTCAGGACATTCATCAGGCGGGCATAGCCGTAATTCTTCTTGGCTTTCATTACTTTCGCCTCTACAACATCCCCGATGATGGCATCTTTGATAAACAACGTATCCATCCACCTTGCCGATGCCTTCTCCTCCGACTCCGATATCTTCTATTTTTACCTTTACTATTTCATTCTTCTGCATCATTAGATAACTGTCTTTCTGATATTTGATTCAAACAGGCGGTTATATCCCAGCCAGTCATTTCCTTTTTATCTTTGAATAACTCTGTCAGTGTCTGCATCTTGGCATCTGCATTGTCTGCAAGATTCAGTGCCATCGCCTCGGCAAGTGCCGGTTTCTTCGGTGAACCGTATTCCAGTTCTCCGTGATGTGCAACGATACAGTGTTTTTAATTCATTCGCAAGTTTCTCCGGGAAGTCCGGGATATTGCGGACTGCATCTCCGATCATCTCCACACCGATTACAATATGTCCCAGAAGCTGTCCTTCATCTGTGTAATCATTTTCCGGGAAGGAAGATAATTCCTTCGTCTTTCCGATATCGTGGCAGATCGCCGCTGTGAAAAGCAGGTCCTTATTCAGGATCGGATATGCTCCCACCATATAGTCACAGAACTTCACAACACTTAATGTATGTTCCAGAAGTCCTCCGGCGAATCCATGATGAACCGTCTTCGCAGCGGAATGTCCCTTGAAATTACGGATAAATGTCTCGTCTTTTACAAAATAATACTCCAGCACCTGTCTCAGATACTGGTTCTCTACTTTCTTAATATATCCAAGCAGTTCCTCATACATGCCATCTGTACTCTTTCTCCGTTGTCGGCATATAATCGGCGGCGATATATTCACCCTCCTGTGCTTTACGGATCTGCTTAATGTTAAGCTGCAGATTGTTATTATTAACTGATGATTTCACCATATACTTCAATAAAATCCATCTCATCATAATCTGCGATTCCGCCGGAATTCGATCCCATACTTTCCCGTCAAGTGTCCCGGTCTTATCCTGAAGGATCAGATTATCATATGGTCTTCCGTTTCTGGTCTCCGCAGAACGCTTTCCTTTGCACAAATATACATTTCTGATTGTTTCTCCTTCGTGAAGGGTGTTGATATATCTCATCTTATTTCCTCTTTCTATATTCTATATTAATATTATTCTATATTTTACAACGATCGAAACATCTCCCCCGGAAGCATCCGGCAAGCCTACTCCTTGCTTCCGACTGTCACGTCAAATGAAATATCCACATAACCGCCGGATCCCTGTCTCTGTCCTTTGAGTCTTATCTTGCTGCCGCTTTTCTGGGCACGCCTCACACTCTGATAGACCTCCAGCGACGATATCTTCTTGCCTGCGGCCTCTGTGATTATATCCCGCTCTGGATTCCTGCTTTGCCATTGCCGGAGAATCCGGCTCTACTGTCTGGACGTATACTCCATTTGGAATTCCCTGAGCTTCGATTTCTGCCGTCACATCCAGTCCACGAATACCGACATACGGCACCGCCTGTCCGTTAGACAACAATTCAATCTCTGATTTTAAGCCCGAAATTCCATACCCGGTTACCAGCCTTTTACTGCTATTATCAGAAATACTCTGATCAATAATTCCGACTACTTCTCCCGACAAATTAACGATCACACCTGTTCCGTCTTCTGCCGCACCAATATCAGTGCAAAGGAGCTGATAACTTCCGTCATCTGCATCCAGTTCATTTCTGCTGTTCGCAATCGTTCCAAATCCGACCGCTCCTGCATAGCCAAATGGCTTTCCAAAGCACTGCCACGGCGTCCCCTTTCTGTACAGAATTGGAACTGCCAAGTTTGGCGGTACTGATCTGCGTCCATGTTGACTGTTCAATGCCGCTTCCCGACACAGCATAGATCGCAAATCCGAAGACTTTCATCTTTCTTCTTCACAGATGCCTGTTCTGTATTGCCATCCGAGAATCTAATATGGATCTCTTTTGCATCTTTTAATATAGAAGTCTTTCCGTATACCAGAAGCTCCTGCCCATTATCAGCGATGATCAGTCCGGACACACTGTTTTTATTATCGTAAGACTCGTCTGTCCAGTCCTGCTCTCCGGATACACCTATGATCTCTACCACGGATTTTCCGGCCTCTGTGGCTACGTCGTTCATTGCTTTCTGAAGTTCTCTGTAATTGTCAATATCCAGCGTCTGTTCCGTATTGTTACTGGTATCCGCTTTTTTTTCTTCTGTATTATCTTCTTCTTTCTCTTTCGGTATCACTACCTCTTGTGAATCTCCGGGAAACTTCTTATCAAGCCATGGTTTGAGCGCAGAAAAAAAACTAATGCAGGCACACACACCGAATACCACTCCAAGCCCCGCCATACGAAGCAGGTCTTTACGGCACTTTTTTCCACGGCTGTTCTCGTCTTTGATCGTCTCCTGCATAAATGAATATTCTGATTTTTCTGTTTTTTCCCAGGTTCTCCCTGCTTATTTTCCAGAGGTTTCTGCTCATCCATCAACTTTTTCGTCTCCTTTGCAATCCTTTTTTTATAGTATACCGTATGGAATGGGAATGTTCAATATTTATCCTTTTCTTTATCGTCCAAATAAGGTAGAATAGGTACTGACTACAGCTACTGTATGAACAGTAACTAGAATAAGTTCAGGTGAGAAACATGAATAAAAAAACATTAACTAAATTAGAATATCATAAAATTATTGACATCTTAATAGAACAGGCAACTTATTTTTTGGCGGCAAGGAACGCCGCAAGAGATTAAAACCGATGACATCCATCACGGATATCGAAGCCGCACAAGAACAGACTGCCGCCGCATTTACCCGTATCATTAAGAAGGGACGTCCTTCTTTCGGAAGCTGTAATCCGGTCGGGGGAATCCTTAAAGCGTCTGGAAGTCGGTGCCGCGCTCGGAAGCGGAGAGCTTTTGCGTATCTGTAAGCTTCTGGAAAATGCAGGGCAGATCAAAGCTTACGGCCGTCACGAGACTGTGGACGATGCAGAAGACTGTCTGGATGCTTTCTTCCAGCAGATCGAGCCACTGACACTGGTAAGCACTGAGATCCGCCGATGCATTATTGACGAAGATGAGATCAGTGATGATGCCAGCAGTACATTAAAGCAGATCCGCCGTTCCATGAACCAGATCAATGATAAAGTACATTCTACATTATCTTCTCTGGTCAACGGTTCGCTCCGTACCTATCTGCAGGATGCGATCATCACCATGCGCGGGGACCGCTACTGTATCCCGGTCAAAGCCGAATACAGAAGCCAGGTATCTGGTCTGATCCATGACCAGTCTGCCACAGGTTCTACCCTGTTCATCGAACCGATGTCTGTTGTAAAACTGAATAATGATTTAAAAGAGCTTTACGGCAAAGAGCAGGAAGAGATCCCAGGTGATCCTTTGCACGCTTAAGCGCCGATGTTGCAGAATATATCGACTCCATCCGCACCGACTACAAAGTCATGACGGAGCTGGATTTCATATTTGCAAGAGGAAATCTCGCAATCAACATGAACGCAAAGCAAGCCAATCTTCAATACAGAAGGCCGGATCCATATCCGTGAGGGCCGCCATCCGCTGTTAGATAAGAAGAAAGTCGTTCCGATCACCGTCACACTCGGTGATACCTTCGACCTTCTGATCGTAACCGGACCGAACACCGGCGGTAAAACCGTTTCGTTAAAGACGGTCGGATTATTTACCCTGATGGGTCAGGCAGGACTTCATATCCCTGCGCTGGACCGTTCGAACTGGCAATTTTTGAAAAATGTATTTGCCGACATTGGCGATGAGCAGAGCATCGAGCAGAATCTGAGTACATTCTCCGCCCATATGACGAATATCGTTTCGTTCTTAAAGCATGTAGACGAACATTCTCTGGTACTGTTCCAGATGAGTTGAATGCAGGAACCGACCCTACCGAAGGTGCTTTGCTCTTGCGATCGCCATCTTAAGCTATCTGCACCAGAGAGGCATCCGTACCATGGCAACGACACACTACAGCGAACTGAAAGTCTTCGCACTTTCCACACCGGGCGTTGAAAATGCCTGTTGTGAATTCGATGTAGAAAGTCTTCGTCCGACTTACCGTCTGCTCATCGGTATTCCGGGTAAAAGCAATGCTTTTGCCATCGCAGGAAAAACTCGGACTTCCGGATTATATCATCGAAGATGCCAAGACACATCTGACCGAACAGGATGAATCCTTCGAAGACCTGTTAACCGATCTGGAGACAAGTAAACGTACCATCCGGAAAGAGCAGGAAGAGATCGAACACTACAAACGTGAACTGGCACGTCTCGAAGAAGAGACCCGTCAGAAACGTGATAAATTAGAAGAACAGCGTGACCGTATCATCCGCGAGGCCAATGAAAAGGCTCATGAGATCCTGGCCGATGCCAAGGAAACAGCCGATGAGACCATGCGTAATTTCCACAAATTCGGCAAAGCCAATATCTCCGTTGCCGAGATGGAAAAGGAACGTGAGCGTCTCCGCAAGAAGATGAACGCGACACAGAATTCCATGAAGACAGATACCAAGAAACCAAAAAGGCTTACAAACCAAGTGATTTCAAACTTGGAGAATCTGTCAAGGTACTGAGTATGAACCTGACCGGATCTGTCACTTCACTTCCGGATTCCAAGGGAAATGTCACCGTACAGATGGGAATCTTACGTTCCACAGTTAATATTTCCGATCTGGAGATCATCGATGAAGCGCCGGCATATTCATTTGCCAAAAAGAACCCGTCAGACCGGTAAAGGCAAAGTCAAGATGGGCAAATCTCTTGCGATCAGTCCTGAGATCAACCTTCTTGGTAAAACAGTCGATGAAGCGATCGCCGAGCTGGATAAATATCTGGACGACGCCTCGCTTGCACACCTCAGTTCTGTAAGAATCGTTCACGGTAAAGGAACCGGAGCTTTAAGAGCCGGTATCCATAAATATCTGAAACGGCAGAAACATGTCAAATCATTCCGCCTTGGCGCATTTGGCGAAGGTGACGCCGGCGTAACGATCGCTGAGCTGAAATAAAAGTTAAAATAAGGGATAGTATAAGGGGAAACTTTAAAGTGAATCAGTATAGATAAATGCATCTATATACGGGAGGAGTATACATCTATGAACAAACAGAAAATACTGATCGTCGATGACGATGAAAATATCGCTGAACTGGTCTCATTATATCTGACAAAAGAATGCTTTGACACTATGATGGTCCACGATGGCGAACGGGCACTGGTTGCCTTTGACACTTACAAACCGAACCTGATTCTTTTAGATCTCATGCTTCGCCTGGTATCGACGGATATCAGGTCTGTCGCGAGATCCGTACGAGATCTAACACTCCGATCATCATGCTTTCCGCCAAGGGAGAAGTTTTTGACAAAGGTGCTCGGGCTGGAGCTTGGTGCAGATGACTATATTTTAAAACCATTTGATGCCAAAGAGCTGGTTGCACGTGTAAAAGCAGTCTTACGCCGCTATCAGGTCGGCTCCAAACCGGAGACTCCTCAGGCAGATAAGGGAAAATGTGTCGAATACCCGGGAATTGAGATCAACCTTACCAATTACTCCGTCATTGTTGACGGCCATACGGTTGAGATGCCACCAAAGGAACTGGAACTACTTTATTTTCTTGCATCATCACCAAACCAGGTATTCACAAGAGAACAGTTACTGGATCAGATCTGGGGCTATGAATATATCGGCGATACCCGTACCGTCGATGTGCACATCAAACGTCTCCGCGAGAAGATCAAGGATCACAATGGCTGGAGTCTCAGCACTGTATGGGGAATCGGTTATAAATTTGAAGTAAAATAACAGCAGGTTAATATCATGAAAAGTACATTATATTTAAAATTTATATTTATCTATATTGTGTTCGGATTCTTAAGCCTTTTTACAGCCGCAACACTGACAGAGAACCTGGTCAGTACGCCGATTTTTAACCGCGTAAGTAACAGTATGTACCGGGAAGCTACGATGGTTGCCAACGACTATCTTCCCGGTTATTTTTCCGGCGGATTAACAGAATCTGACGCACAGATGATCTTATCCGGAATAGAGACACAGCTTGACGCCGCAGTCTGGTTCGTTTCAAAAGATGGAAAAGTAATCCTTTCTGCACAGTCCGGGAGCTACCCGTCCGCGCCTGATTCCATTAAAGATTTCGACCCGGCGGAATCCGGAAGCGATCGTTCACAGACTGGTGATTATCACGGATATTTTGACAATGATGTGATCACTGTCACTGTACCGGTAACTTACGGGTATTCTCCAAAAGGATATCTGATGATCCACCAGTATACCTCTGTTGTGGATACCATGACAGACACACTGATGCGTGGTGTATATATTACATTCATCGTAATCTTCCTGCTTTCGATTTCATTATCCTGCTGGCGTTCCATTTCCTTGTGTACCGTCCGCTTCATAAGATTACCGAAGCAAAGAACCCAATATGCTTCCGGTAACCTGGAATATGAGATTCCTGTCACAACTGAAGATGAGATGGGTTATCTGTCCGCATCACTGAACTACATGTCCTCTCAGCTTAGGGATATGGAAGATTATCAGAAGAAATTTGTGGCAAATGTGTCTCATGATTTTCGTTCTCCACTTACCTCCATCAAAGGTTATGTGGAAGCCATGACAGACGGAACCATCCCACCAGAATTACATGAAAAATACCTGAAGATCATCTTATTTCGAAACAGAACGCCTGACAGATCTGACACAGGATCTTCTGACGTTAAATGAATTTGACACCAATCACCTGCTTCTCAACCGGGAAGTATTCGATATTCACGAGATGATCAAGCATGTAGCGGATCTTTCGAAGGTGTCTGCACACAGAAGAAGATTTCCATCGAATTGGTCTTCGCAACAAAACACCTGAACGTCAACGCTGACAAACGAAAAAAATCCAGCAAGTCTTATACAACCTGCTGGACAATGCGATTAAATTCAGTGATCCGAATTCCATCGTCACGATTGAGACGACAGACCGCGGAGAAAAAGTATATACCTCTGTAAAAGATAACGGTATGGGTATTCCAAGATCAGCGCTTGGGAAAAATCTGGGAACGCTTTTACAAGAGTGACCTCTCCCGTGGAAAAGATAAGAAAGGTACCGGACTTGGACTTGCGATCGTGAAAGAAGCAATTCAGGCACATGGGGGAGAATATTACCGTGGTGAGTACGGAAGGAGTCGGAACCGAATTCTCCTTTTTCACTTCCGAAGGTTGCTGGTTAATTTATCATTGTGACCTCTCAGTCCATGAGAAAGAGTTGGAACTTCTTAAGTAAAAAAATCGGCCGTTAGCCGGTTAAAAATCATTTGTCTGAGCGATCAGCGAGTTATGATTTTTGACCGGCCGCTTTGTAGGCCGATTTTTTGCTTTAGATGTTCCCCATGATTGAATCCGCACAGCAATCCCTTCTATACTTTTATTCAGGACCGGGGTAAGCCGCCATGATACATTAAATTTTCCTACTTACTATACAGAATCTTCTGCACCTCATCCGTCTTCAGATTCTTTTTCGTCACCCATGTATATCCCGTATTAACCACAGCCTCATTTCCCATATTCAGAGAAGCCCTTGTCGCAGCCACAACGGTTGCATATCCCATGCCAAATGGGTTCTGTACGATCAGTCCGTTAACTTTACCGTCTTTCAGATCCTGAATCTCATCATCGTTGGCGTCGAAGCCGATGACTTTCACTTTTTCTCCATTTTATTTCTTTCCAGACCATCGACTGCAAGTTTTACGGAATCCCCGTTTGCAGCAAAAAGCGAGCCTGTAATATTTGGATGTTTTGCAAGGATATAATCAACTACCTGATCTTCAGTGATACTGTCTGCTGTTACAACATCTTCTCCTGTGAGCTGTCCCTCCGGAAGTTCACTGTCTTTTGGTCGGTAGGTTCCGGCATTGATCTCATCGGATACTGTCTTCTGCATATTGCTCAGTTCATCCATGTGGTATACATTGACCACTGAAATATTCGGATGATTTGCTTTCAATTCTTCTGTTACAGCTTTTCTCTCTGAAGAGCTGCCTGTGATTTGGAATCCTGAATGAACAGCACCGCTTCTCCGCTGTCGCCCCATCTCTTCCGCGAGTCTCTGTGCCGCTTCCTTTCCTGCAGCTACATTGTCTGTGGATACATCTGCAGCCACACCCTGATAATCTGATCCGGAATCAAAAAGTTACGATCGGAATCTCACTGTCTGTTGCAAGATCGAATTGCACCTGGCATGCCTGCAGGTCTACGATCGAAATGCCCACTGCGACCGGATATCTGTCCAGTTCTTCATCCAGAAGATTTACCTGGTCATCGACATTATCTGCTGTATCCGGTGCATTAAATGCTACTTTCACCTTATCTTTTCCTGTATACCCAAGATTTGTATTAATATCTTCCCATGACCTGCGCTACACCTTTTTCACTTCATCCCAGTACTGTGCTCCGTTCGCTTTTCCGATAATGGAAATATAATCGCCTTTTTTTTCAGCTTTAATCCGTCCGTATTATTATATCTTAACCGGAGTGATCAGATCTAATTTCCCCTGATATGCGTTTTTCTTCTGTCTTAGTTGTATTCTTTTCTGACTCAATCTTTTTTTTCTCTTCATCGGTTGCTTTTTGATGTCTGCTGACATCCACATACAAGCAGTGCTGTACCCAGCAAAGATGGCAATGATTCTGTTTTTCTTCATTTTTCCTCTCTCCTATATCTGGTATCATTTCTACTTATACTTAATACTTCTAACTTTTGATTATATTTTTTTCTTATATTTTTTCAGCACCATATACTATACACCAAAACGGTGAAAAATTGTTGAAATTTCTCTTAATTTTCCTCTATGACTTTTATATTTCTGTAGAAATACTTTTTTTCCCCCTTTATTGTGATAGCTTTTTCTAACATAAGTTAGCTATAACTAAACTTTTATGTATTTCTAAAAAAACATTCTATTCCCTTGTTTATTTTTTTATTTTTTTGTATTATTATAGGAACAGAGACAACAATTGGATTATGTCTAGAATATTTAATCTCAAAGGAGGGTACATACTATGGCACACGTAATTGGTGATGAATGTGTAAGCTGCGGATCTTGCGAAGCTGAATGTCCAGTAGGAGCTATCGCTCAGGGAGCAGATCATTATGAGATCGATGCTGACGCTTGTGTAGATTGTGGCGCTTGTGCTTTGCTCAGTGTCCAGTAGGAGCAATTTCTGAAGGTTAATAACGCAGAATAAGTAAGATAAAAATGCACGGTACATTTTGTATCGTGCATTTTTTTGTTTTGATATTTTGCATATTATTTCTTTTTAATAAATTTATTTCTCTCGACGGATTCTGACGAATTCGGTGATCTTTCCTGTGCTATGATACATTTACCCATAAGGGACAAGTATTATAAGATAAGGGGGTATCTAACATGGGGAAATCATATGAATACTTTAGAACAGATAAAACGTGAGACCAGAGATGATGCCAGACTGTATGCCTGTATCCGGGATCTTTATGATCAGGGGAGTTTCTCTCTCTGATTTAAAAGCACTGATTCCCCGATATCAGACGGACCAGAGAACAGTTACAGTTAAAACGCATGCTTTGCAGAATAACAACGAAGTTCTCATGGCAATGTTCAGTCAGGAGATGTCCTTTCTTCTGGATGCAAAAGAACGCCATGAAGAATTAGAATTCAAAAAACTGGATCAGTTGATCCGCCAGCAACAATCCTTCCGGAAAGCATCGGCCGAAACCGGTCCAGTTAAGAAATTAAAAAGAATCTTCCTGTCTGCTTAAGTTGGCAAACTTTGTATATTCGCCAAGCCAAGCCAGATTAACGGTCCCTACCGGGCCGTTTCTTTTGTTTTGCGATAATTATTTCTGCCTGTTTTTGAACTCTGAATCTTTATTGTAGTATTCGTCTCGATAAATGAACATTACCACGTCCGCATCCTGCTCGATGGCTCCGGATTCACGAAGGTCCGAAAGCATCGGTCTTTTATCCGGACGGCTTTCTACCGCACGGCTTAACTGTGACAGGGATACTACCGGCACATTCAGCTCTCTGGCAAGTCCCTTTAACTGTCGGGAAATGTCTGAGACTTCCTGCTGTCTGGACTCCGAACTTCTTCCCACACTTCCGGTCATCAACTGCAGGTAGTCAATGATGATAATATCAAGTCCGTGTTCCAGTTTGTACTTTCTGCATTTTGATCTGAGTTCTGAGATAGAGATACCCGGGTATCATCAATGATCAGCTTCGACTGACCGATAATCCCAGCTCCTTCTATCAGTTTCTCCCAGTCGGAATCTTTCATATTACCGGTTCTCAGGGACTGGGCATCTACCTGGGACTCCAGAGAAAACAGTCGGTTCACCAGCTGTTCTTTTGACATCTCCAGACTGAAGATTGCTACTGCTTTATTCTTCTTAAATGCCATATACTGCGCAATGTTTAATACAAACGCCGTTTTTCCCATAGATGGACGGGCTGCGATCAGAATAAAAAATCTGACGGCTGAAATCCGGAAAGTTTATAATCCAGATCAATGAATCCCGTCGGTATTCCCGTAACGGTTCCTTTACTCTTAGACGCCTTCTCAATCTTATCTAATGCATTTAAAACAACCTGTTTGATCGGTACGTAATCACCGGTCGTACGTCTCTGTAATAACTGAAACATGGATTTCTCTGTCTGTTCCATAATCGACTCTACCGGCTCTTTTCCCGCATAGCACATATTTTCAATTGATTCGTTCAGTTTAATCATCTTACGCATTAACGACTTATCTGCCACGATCTGTGCGTAATATTTCACGTTCGCAGAAGTCGGCACTGCTGTCACCAGGTCTCTGACAAATTCCAGACTGGCAATCTCCGCCGGTACGTCCTTTTCCTTCAGTCTTTCCTGCAAGGTGATCAGATCGACCGGTTTTCCTTCATTGAACAGTTCGATCATCGAATCAAAAAGATCACTCCGTATGACGCCTGATAAAAATCATCACCACTGATGATTTCTCCTGCAGTGGTGATGGCATCTTTATCCATAAGCATGGCGCCGACCACAGACTGTTCTGCTTCGATGCTGTGTGGCATGACTCGTTTGATGAGTGCTTCTTCCACGCCTGAATTCCTCCTATGCTTCTTCTTTTACAACAACTTTCAGCTCAGCCGTTACCTTCGGATGCAGCTTAACCGGAACCGTATGTGTTCCCAGTGTTCTGATCGCTTCTTTTAACTGAACTTTCTTCTTGTCAATCGTAAGATCCATCTGTTTTTTGACCTCTTCTGCGATCTCTTTTTTGAAGATACGGAACCGAATGCTTTCTTACGCCTTCTCCCATCTTGATCGCAACTTCGATCTTACCTGCTTCGATCTTCTTGCCAAGTTCCTGCGCATCTTCATACTCCTTTGCTGTGCAATCTTATCGTCGTTGGCTTTCTTTAACTTCAGGTCATTTAAGTTCTTTCCGTTGGCTTCTACACCTTTATTTTTCTTTAAAAGATAAAGTTTCTTGCATATCCATCATTTACGTTTACGATCTCTCCTTTTTTTTCAAGTGACTTTACGTCTTCTGTCAAAAAATTACTTTCATTACAAGTCTCCTCCTTCTATCATCTCGTCAATCACCTGTTTTTAAGCAAGCTACCGCTTCATCCATATCCGTATGGTTGAACTGCGCTCCCCCGAAGCGTTCATGTGACCGCCGCCGCCCATCCGCTCCATGATGATCTGTACATTGACCTCATCGATCGAACGTGCGCTGACGTATATTCTTCCATTATATTCGGTTAATACAAATGATGCCTTGATCTCACTGATATCCAGCAGTTCATTTGCTGCCTGTGCCCCGATGTGATCGTCGGGCTTTCGATGTGAAGATCCACACCTCTTGCGATGGCAAATTTATTATGATAAACCTCCGCGCGCTGATGATCTCTGCTTTCGCTCTGTAAGATTCCATGTCATCACGGAATAATTTTTCTTACCAATGTGATATCTGCACCGCATCTTCTTAAGAATGCCGCTGCTTCAAAAGTACGGACTCCGGTACTATTCACAAAGTTGTTGGTATCGATCATGATACCGGCATACAGGCTACTCGCCTCAATCTTTGGAATCTTGATTCCGTCTACGATATACTGCAATACTTCTGATACCATCTCACATGCCGATGATGCATACGGTTCAATATAAGACAGCGACGCATTGTCGATATTATCACTGCTCTGTCTGTGATGATCCAGAACCACGATCGTCTTGGTCGTCTTCAGAAGTTCCTCACATTCTGTCATCATCGGACGGTTTCGTATCTACTACTACAACCATCGAATTCTCATCCGCCATATTCATCGCCGCTGTGACGATGTCAGGAACAGATCGTCCGGGTAATTCGAATCCTGTTCGAATAATTCATATAATGGTCTGAGCGATGCAGATACTTCATTAATTACAATATAAGCACGTTTTTCCAAAGCCAGTGCCGCACGGTAGATTCCCATTCTTAGCACCGAACGCATCCACGTCTGTCAGCTTATGTCCCATAACAAAGATCTTATCTTTGACCGTGATAAATTCACGCAGTGCCTCCGCTTTTACACGCGCCTTTACACGGGTATTCTTTGCTGTCTGTTCACGTTTGCCACCATAATAAGTCACACCGTTACAGTCCTTGATAACTGCCTGATCATGCCTCTTGCAAGCGCAAGATCAATCGCAACACGTGCATAGTTGTAACTCTGCGCATAAGAATCAGAACTCAGTCCAAGTCCGATACTTAATGTCGCCGGGATTCCATTTCCGATATTTACGGACTTTACATCATCCAGCAGGGAGAACTTATCTTCTTCCAGCTGTTTAAAAGTAAGACTTTCGGATGATAATGAAATACTTATCATTCTCCAGTTTCTTAACGATTCCGTCAACCTTCGCAATATACTGGTTGATCTTACGGTCTACCAGTGCCATCAGAAGTGACTGTCTGACTTCTTCCACACTGTCGATCACTTCATCATAGTTATCAATGTAAACCAGCCCGGCAACCATCCTCTGCTCTTCGTTCTCTCGGATAATACGGTTAAATTCCGTAACATCCTGAAGATATACCGCAATGAAATACTCTTTTTCCTTTGGCAATTCCATAAGCTGTTCTGTATCACTAAATCCTTCTACTGATACTCTCCGGATCTCTGCCTGATACTCTTTGTCATCATAATACACTTCCATTGTGACCGTCCGTTGGTCCTCTTTTTTTTGGAAATATACTCCGGTTCAATTCAGGAATGTATTTGCTGATATAAGCTTCTCCCTTGGGTTTACCTCCCAGGATTGCTTCAAATTCATCGTTCATCCAGATCGCTTTTTCCATCATCCAACAGGATCGCATAAGGAATCGACAGTTCTCTCAGCAATGTATTCTGGACAATGCCATACTGTGCAGAAATTCCACGAGATCTTTCATGATGATATTCTTACTGTAAAAATACAGTCCGCCTACCATGATGATATATATCAGCACGAATACGGCCATCAGGATTCCCGCTCTGTGATCCAGCTTATAAACCCACAAATCCATTGCTATGAGAAGCAGGGACATAATAGCCGGCCACTGGATGTAAAGTTTGAGTTGTCCTTTGAGCCGCACTTTTCCTTTTTTCATTCTTCTTTTCCATGATTCTCGCCTCTGTGTGTGAGTATTTCTCACTCCTTTTGCAGTGCCTGTCAGTGATCTGATCATCCACTGCTCTTTACATACGTGGATATTATACCATTTATCCCCTGAAAAAGAAAGACGGGAAATCCTTAACGTTCTGTTAAGTATTTCCCATCATCCGGTGTTCATTTTTATGATTTATGATTTCATATCCGTTTGGATTCTGTGACTGCCATCTCCATGTATCGGCACACATCTCATCCAGCCCTTTTTTCAGCCTTCCAGCCAAGCACTCTTCTTTGCCTTGGCAGGATCTGCATAACACATCGCGATATCTCCGGCTCTTCTTGGTTTGATCTCATATGGAATCTCTTTTCCACATGCTTTGCCGAATGCTTTTACCATATCAAGCACGGAATATCCAACACCCGTTCCAAGATTGATCACATCAAGTCCCGGATTGCTGAAGATATAGTTAATTGCTTTTACGTGTCCTTTTGCAAGATCTACTACATGAATGTAGTCACGGACTCCGGTTCCGTCCGGTGTGTCATAGTCATCTCCGAATACGCCGAGTTTTTCAAGCTTTCCGACTGCCACCTGTGAAATATATGGCATCAGGTTGTTCGGAATTCCCTTTGGATCCTCTCCAATACGGCCGCTTTCATGTGCTCCAACCGGGTTAAAGTAACGAAGCAGGATAATGACATTCATATCCGGATTCGCCTTCTGTACGTCCGTCATGATCTGTTCCATCATAGATTTTGTCCATCCGTAAGGATTGGTACACTGTCCCTTCGGGCACTCCTCTGTGATTGGCATCTCTTCCGGACTTCCGTATACAGTTGCAGAAGAACTGAATACAATATTCTTAACACCGGTCTGTTTCATAACATCCATCAGTGTCAGAGTTCCTGTTATATTATTACGGTAGTACTCTAATGGCTTCTGTACGGATTCTCCGACTGCTTTCAGTGTCGCACAATGGATAACCGCATCTACGCCTTCTTTTTCCAGCATTGCCTTCAATGCAACTTCATCCATTACATCCCCTTCATAAAATGTAATCATCTTTCCGGTAAGCTCTTCTACCCTTTTTAAAGATTCTTTAGATGAATTACAAAGATTGTCATATACAACCACTTCATATCCTTCATTCAGAAGTTCCAGTGCCGTATGACTTCCGATATAACCGGCTCCTCCGGTAATTAATATTTTCTTGGCCACAATAGTACCTCCTAGTTGTTACTATACTTTTTTCACGATTTCGTTCATAGTATACCACTTTTGTTCCATATCTTCAACAAGCTTGAACTGGGTACGGCATCTGTCAAGATTATGACCTTCTCTGTGTATCCTGAAATATTTATCTCCCTGCAGATAATCCGTAAGGAAACGCATACCACATTCAAATGTCATCGTCTTTGCGCCCATCGGCATCAGCTCGATCTCCTTAGCTGTCAGCTTTCCGTCACATCCTTTTTAAAAATCCTTTCGTATACAATTCAAATAATTCCATACTGCAGGATACTTTCGTAAGGTCTGTCTCATCTTCCAGTGCCGTACTTGCACCGAAACGGATGGAATCCCCGAAATCATTCATCGCAAGCCCCGGCATAACTGTGTCCAGATCGATCACACAGATTCCTTTCCCGGTCTTATCGTCCAGCATAACATTATTCAATTTTGTATCATTGTGTGTAACACGAAGTGGAAGCTCATGCCTGTCCAGCATTTCTGCAAAACAATTAGCAATCTCTTCTCTTTCGAGAACGAACCGGATCTCTTTCTCTACAGAAGCTGCTCTTCCCATAACATCTTCTTCCACTGATTTCTTAAACAGCGCAAACCGGTTTCTCGTATCATGGAACTTTTCTATCGTCTCATGCAGTGTCTCCGCCGGATAGTCAGACAGCAGACTCTGGAAATTCCCGAATGCCACCGCACTTTCATAAAACTGCTCCGGCTTCTCTACCAGATCATAGGTACTTGCATCGGTAATAAATTTATAAGATCTCCAGTAATTTCCCGTAGAATCTATGTAATATGGTTTCCCATCAACCGCCGGGATCACATTCAATGTCTCACGTTCCGGATCTCCGCCATTTTCTATAATCTTCTTTTTTTCAGAAATGACGTTACTCCTGTGATATTCTCCATGACTTCTACCGGTTTTGGAAATGCCGTAGAATTCATTCTCTGAAGAAATGACTTTGATTCTTCCCATCTCGGCAATCTCGAATATCAGAAGAAATGTATCATTGATGTGTCCGCTTCCGTATGGACAGTCCTTTACTAATGTTCCTTCATATTTAAAATGTGCAATCGCTTCATCTCTTTGTTCCCGTGTTACAGGATTCATTTATTTTCCCTCCCAAAGATGCTTTGCGGGTACAGTCCTTCGTCTTTCATTCTCTGAATGGCTGCAACCACAACCGGTTTATCTTCTTTATAAGTTACTCCATACCATTTATCTGCGGATTTCAGTACCGATACTGTTGCTTTGTCTTCCGCAAGAAGATTACTTACTACAGTTGGCAGGAAATACTCGCATTTCATAGGATTCTCCTGCAGTCCTTTTGTCAAGAAATGCCGGGAATCCAGCTTTGATCTCTTCTAAGATGCTCTTTTGTAAATCCCCACATGTTCATAGATACCGTTGTATCATCCGGTACCTGTACCCATGTATTACCGTCGTCTTCTGTGTATGCAACGCCGCCGTTGTACTTTTCAATTCTGGTACGTTCTGTTACGGATACCAGCTCTCCGTTCTCATTCGTCTCACATACACCTCTGGATACATATCCGTTGTCCGTTACCGTATTGGCAAGATGATATCCGACCATTGTATATCTGTACTTATCATCATCTGCATGTGTAGACAGATAATCATAGATGAGCTTGAATGCTTCTACTCCATAATAGTCATCTGCATTGATCACTGCGAACGGTCCGTCAATCTCATCCATACAGCTGTATACAGCATGTGCTGTTCCCCAAGGTTTTACACGTCCTTCCGGTACTTCATAGCCTTCCGGAATGTTGTCGATATTCTGATAAGCATATGCTACGTCCATGTATTTTTTTCCATACGTTTTCCCACATGCTCTTTGAACTCTTCTTCGATCTCGTGTTTGATTATGAATACGACCTTCTCAAAGCCGGCTCTCTTTGCATCATACATGGAAAAATCCATGATAATATGTCCCCGTCATTGTCTACAGGATCTAACTGCTTCAGACCTCCGTATCTGCTTCCCATTCCTGCTTTGCCATGATCACTAATACTGGTTTATTCATTATAATTACCTCCATGTCTTTAGGATCTTTCGTTTCTAGATTCATTGTAGTATAACTATTTCCAGAAATCTTTATCCTATTATTTTCTTAATTTGCATTATTTATGTGGTTTAATTGTTCCAGATAACTGATGAATTTTTCTGCCATTTTCTTATTCTGTGCATTCACCATAATAGCCGCATGCGCATCATCATAAGAAATAATCTTCTTCTTTTTTAAGCATATTATCTTCCGGAAAATCAATGGTTTCTTGAAAACCATCCTGTTTTTGTACTCTTGATATACATCTTCTCTACAGATCAGTACATCCACTGCATCTGCGCCTACCAGCGTTGTCAGCTGTCTTTGAGGACAGGCTCCCTCCATCTTCCGGAATATTCGCCTGTATCCGGATGATCCGTCCTTTTCGTCAATGCCTGCGTATTTACAGAAATCTTTGTTCAATTCTTCTGCCTTCTGCGAATCGCCCCCTGTGACCGCTACATTCAGAAGAACTGTCGTATGTCTGCCCTTGTACATCGTACAGCCAAGGTAGATAACACCGATTACCACTGCAAGTATGACCAGCCATATCTTATAGTACATCCACAGATATTCTACCTTTTTCCCAACGGCATTGAACCAAAATTTTTTGTCCAAATATACTTCCTCCTTGTCTTTCATCACTGTTCTTCATTATATCATACTTCCGGGCAAAAAATAAGCGGAAGAGAACAGATTCCCATTCTCTCCCGCTTTCTTTTTTTATTCATACGATTAATATTCAACTTCTACCGGCATTCCCGTCTCTGCTGATTCAAAATTGCGATGATTGCAAGCGCAGTTCTTCTGGAATCTTCCAAAGTTACTCTGAATTCTTTTCCATCTACCAGACGATCTACGAAATCTCTGATACTTTCATAAGACAGACCCTTGCAACGGTCAAATACCATATTTGATACCAGAATATCCGGCACAGTTGCCTTCTCTTCTGTTACTTCCTCGATCAGGTTGTGGCTGGAAAGATCAAGACTGATCATTCCTTCTGTACACATGACACTGCATCTGAAGTCGTTAATATTACGGTTTCCGTTTGGTGTTACCCATCCGTTTTCCATATGGGCTACTACGCCATTTTCAAATTCAATTGTTGTAAGATAGATATCCGGTACATCTACGCCAAGTCCTTTTTAAGATGCCTTCTTTCTTAACCGAATATACTCGTTTTGCTTCTGATCCTACCAGCCATCTTAAGGAATCCAGACTATGACTTCCAAGGAACCATAAGATAGAAGATTTAGAAGCCCATGAAAGCATATCTGTTGCAACCCATTTCACATCGCTGTGACGGATATATGCTGTATATGGTTTTCCGAGTTTTCCTGAAGAAATCTCCTGTTTTGCCGTATTAAACGGTGGATTCCATCGGTTATGAAGGTCTACCATGCGGCGTACACCATTTTTCTCTACTGCCTCACAGATTCTTGCAATATCTTCTTTTGTTGTTGCCAACGGTTTTTCGATCAGAATATCTTTCTTTGCATCTGCCATAGCGCAGGCAATATCAGCATGTGCAAAATCAGGTGTTACGATTGCAACTGCATCAATCTCCTCATCAGGCGCCATATCATGATAATCTGTATATACTTTACGGATTCCAAATTCGTCTGCAATCTCTTGCTCTCGCTTCATTCATATCACAGATTGCTACCGGATCTGCAAAAAGATGTTCTGCATATATTGACGCATGTGTGCGTCCCCATGTACCAGCTCCTACAATACCCATTCTGATCTGTTTAATTTCCATAATTGCATCCTCCTGTTCACTTTTTTATCACATTAAAAATATTGCTGTTGTTTTTATTGTTTTACCGCTCCAGCGGTCATACCACTTACCAGATGTTTCTGCAGTAATAAGAACATGATCACTACCGGCAAGGTGATCAGCACCGCTCCCGCCATCAATGTTCCCCAGTTCGTCGCATATTGTCCTGAGAAGCTTGCAATTCCGATTGGCAGCGTCAATTTTCATAACTCTTCATAAATGTGCTGGCAAATAAATACTCGTTCCATCCATTGATGAAGGAAAAGATACCCGTTGCTACCAAACCCGGTACTGTCAACGGCAGGATTACCGTTGCAAAAAATTCTGAATCTTCCTGCTCCGTCCACTCTTTGCTGCTTCTTCAAGGGAGATTGGTATCGTATCGAAAAAATCCCTTCATCATCCATGTACAAAATGGAATGGAGAATGTACAGTAAGACTGCTACCAGACCAATCTTTGTATCCAGAAGCTGCAGATTCCCCATAATTACATATAATGGAATGATCAACAGTGATCCCGGAAGTACCTGTGTTGTTAATATAAAATAAGATAAAAATCCTCTTCCACGAAAACGGAATCTTGAAATTCCATAGCCGCCTAATGTAGCAATGATCATGGAAAATGCTGTTGTCAACAGTGATACTATTACACTGTTTCCCAACCACTGCATAAAGTTAAATGTTGTGGAATGGGTTGTAAGCATCTCTTTGTATCCCTGCATAGTTGCCGCCTTTGGGATAAAGGACGGTGTCTTGCTGTATACTTCTCCTGCCGTTTTAAATGATGTCGAAATCATCCATACAAACGGGAACAGTGCGAACATACACACAATAACAACCAAAATTACTGTAATTACCTTTCTACCTGTTCTTTTTTTTTCATATCTATTCCTCCTCCTTATTCAGGACCTTGAAATAGAAGAATGTGAATGCCAGCGCTACGAGGAGCATCAGCATACCAGCCGCCAGAAGCCTTTCCAAAATCAAAGTATTTAAATCCTGTCTGTTGTATGTAAATGGTCAGAAGTTCTGTCGCCCTTGATGGACCTCCCTTTGTCAGTACGTATGCGATTGCATAATCCTTGATCGTCCAGATAATCAACAGTAAGAATACTGTTGTTGATACCGAACGGATTGCCGGAATCGTGATGTAACGGATTTTCTGAAATGTTGTCGCACCGTCGATATCTGCCGCCTCATACAGATCTGTAGATACACTCTGCATGCCTGCCAGCAGATGATTGCAACATACGGAAAACCTTTCCATATGTTAACAACCATTGCTGCCGGAAGAGCAACCGACACATCCTGAAGATATGCGATATTATGTGACAAAATTCCGGCATTATTCAACAGAAAATTAATGATTCCATAATCTTTGTCATACATTAAGATCCATACCAGACATGCTACAACTTCCGGAACAGCCCACGGAATGATGATCAGTGCCCGTGCCAGACCACGTCCCAAAAACTTTGTATTTAATAACAATGCTGTAATAAATCCGATAATATATCTTCCTGCAACAGTTACTACGATATAGATCAGTGTTATTTTTTTACGGAATTGAAGAAATATTCATCCTGTAATACTTTTCCGTAATTTTCAAGTCCCACAAAATAGTGTCCGTTTGGCGATGGTTTTGTTACGTAATAATACTGAAAACTCATGATTGCTTTGCTTACTAACGGGATAACCAGAAACAGGAATAATATCAGTACCAGTGGAACAAGGAAGGCATATGGTTCCATTTTTCTTTTCCAATTACCATTTTTCTTTGTCTGATTCATTGATGGACCACTCCTTACTTAATCTTTTCTACTTACTATTCAGCATCTCTGCTCATAACTTCTTCTACCTGTTTCTGAGCCGAATCCATTTCTTCCCTGTACATCCGTCGCTTGCTCTGAGAACATCTTCTGTGCTGCATCCAGCATGATCTGAGAAATTTCTCCAAGCTGCGAGATGTTAGGGTCAGCTACAAGATCTGTGTAGTTGTTCTGCATGAACTCAACGATCTTATGCTCTAACTCGTGATTCTGAATATATTCATCACTTGTAGAGTAATCTGTGTTACTTGGGATCATACCGCAGTCAGCGATGATCTTCTGTGCTTCATCTGTTGTCATCCACTCAAGGAATGCATAAGCTTCTTTTGGATGTTTGCAATTCTTGCTGATCATTGTTACAAGTGGATAATTTGTCGGATTCGGTTTATATGTTGTTCCGTCATATACAACGTCAAACTGTGGAATGATTCCGATATCATCCATTAAAGACTCATCTCTTTTTCTTTGCACATTCCCACAAACCAAGGACCGTCCATGTTGAATGGAACATCTCCGTTCCAGAACATTTCTCTGAGTCTTTCTTATCTGTAACCAGTTTTGCCTTTGCTTTATCCTTCAAGATAAAATCCTGCCACCACTGAGTCGCCCATACATTTTCAGGTGCATTAATATTTACATTGTCCGCTGTATATGGCTCTGACTCTCCGTTCGGGAAGTACAGTCCGTTTGATACCGGTCTTGCAATCAGACGATTCCACTCACTGACTGTGAATGCATGTGTTCCGGATACAACGCCCATTGCATATTTTCCATCGTCTGTAAACTTCTTGCATGCTTTTCTGAAGTCTTCCTGTGTCTTGATCTCATCCGGATTTACGCCTGCATCTTTTAACATAGATTTGCGATAGAAGATTCCGGTTGTTCCCCACGCATAACTGGAGATTGCCAGTGTCTGTCCATCTACATCACACATATCCTGTCCGACCAGTTTTTCTTTCAGATCGTCGCTCATATATTCTGAAAGATCCATGAATGTTCCGCCATCACGGATTGCATTATATGTAGAAATGTTTTTCTGGATATACCTGGATCATATCACTTTCGTTGTTTGAAAGAATCTCAGTTGTGATATTATCCCAATATCCATCATAACCAGCTCCAAGAATTTCAATTTCTACATTTGGTTCTTTTTTTGCTGTATGCTTCAAGCAATGCATCGATTGCTTTTTGATGTGGTTCTTCAACATATACAGATGTTGAGAATGTCAGCTTTACTTTTCCACCATCATCACTGCTTTTTTTGTCATCGCCCCACTTGCTTCCACAGGTCGCCAGACTAGCTATCATTGCTTTTAAAGCATAACTGAAAGAACTTTTTCTTCTTTTTTTTCATAACATCTCCTCCTTTTGTTATGGTCGTTTTTTGTTGATTTAATTATATAAAATTCGATATTTCACTGACATGTAATTAACTCAGTTTTTTGTGTTTTTTTTATGAGTATTTTACATTTTTTTCTGAATATTCTTGATACTTATTTAACATACTGATATTTCATCCATGTATTCATCAACTGTCTTGATGTTTTATTATATTTATAAATTTTGCTTGCTTTTTAATAGATATTGAATTTATACTTTAAGTAGGATTTTTGTGCACAATATTGTAGATTTTTGTGAAAGTTGGTGTACGCATTATGTATAAAGCAATTATCATCGATGATGAACCCTGGACAATCATTGATATAGAAAAAACTTTTTCTCTGGAAGATATGGGATTTGAAATTGTCGGCTCTTATCGGACACCGCAGAAAGCACTTCCTGCCATTATCTCTAAGAAGCCTGACCTGGTTATTACAGATATCCGAATGCCTGGAATGACGGGAATGGAACTCATCAAAAGTGTCCGTAGTCAGAAGATTAACTGTGAATTCATTATTGTCAGTGGTCACAGTGACTTTTCTTATGCACAGGAGGCAATTTCTTACGGCGTTGCCGGATATTGTCTGAAGCCACTGGATCCACATGAAACCTCCGAAGCACTGAACCGTGCCAAGAATCATCTCGACAGCCGAAAGACTATTACACCGGAGCCGTCCTATCTTGATGACAATTTTGAAGGATTGAGGAACTATATAATCACTCATTTTTCAGAAAAACTGACATTAAAAAATCTCTGGCCGCAGAGTTTAATATGAATCGAATTATTGTTGCTCACTTTTTACAAAATATCTTGGGCCAGACATTTTCCGCTTATCTTACAGAACTTCGGATCACGGAAGCTCAGAACCTGCTTCATAATTCCAATTATTCT
>VOFJ01001353.1_pt1 | contig 24119 bp, 34 predicted proteins | sample 5384081 | NCBI WGS metagenome assembly VOFJ01 (sample SAMN12384729, study PRJNA508395) | human gut metagenome | isolation source: healthy gut I | host: Homo sapiens | reverse complement strand
CTTTTTTTAGTTTTTTTATAAATAATTCCTGGAAAAATAATGCTGAACAATAATAAAAAATACCATCAACGCAATCATTTCTTTTTACCGGATAGCGGAAAGCGAAATAGGAAATCTGCATTTTCATATACCACTGCATGATACCAATCCCTAAATTTCCAAAACTCATAAGCAATCCACATAACAGTAACCAATAGAAAAGACCCTCTGTTACAAACATTCGATATTCTTGTTTTTTTTGTCATCCCTACACGTTCCAGGATTTTACACTCCCCATTGCCGAAGCATAATATCCGATATTCTTGTATTTTGCGAAATTCATAATTCCTATAAATATTAAAAATTCCACTAATACTCATAAGCAGCCATCTACTTGTCTGAATATAGTTCTGCTCCTTTAGCAAACGTTCTGATTTAGAATCTAAATAAAACAAGTTCAATTTATCAGCGTGTCCATATTTTGATTGAAATTCCATATTATAATTGCGAATCATCTGATTCAGTCTTTCTCGGATAACTTACTCCTGATTTTTGTCAACATTAAATTGTATTTCAAAAATTTGTGGTGTTAATTTTTTCTACCAGCCAATCATATGTAGTCTCTGTTACCAATAGGATATTTATATTTTTACCATCCCAGCACAATTTCATCTCTGGGAAATCATCCTCTGTTATATCCAGATAACCACAATTTACTAATTTCTCAGAACTAAACTGCTCATTTCCGTACCAACCGAACCAGATCATAAAATTCCATCTCTGTTCCTATATAATCCTGCACTTCTCCTGCTATATAATCTGACATCCTATGATCATGTAGCACGATTGTTCCATGATTATTTTGAAACTGCTCCCAATTTACTAGCTTATCATTTTTCTGAATAAAGTCTTTTAGTTCTTCCTGCTCCCCGATACTAACTGTCTGAATTACCGTGGATATTTTATCTCCATTGATTAGAATCTTTATATTCTCCTTGCCATTTTTTCCGACGATCGGATAAAATCCTTTAATGTTTTCTACTGAATGAAGTTCGTTTCCTATGGTCGTTTCAATATCATTCATAAGGGACTTCGGAAAAAACTTCATATTCTTTGTGTCCGGTGATGATTCAATTAAATAATTGCAAGCTTCCTCTGTAATTCCTATTTGGAAGTCCGGCTCTTTACTATAATAATTCTGTAAATCCACTCCACTGTTCACAATTACCGCAGAACATAATGCCAATTCGCACCCAAGCCATAATGACAAACTTGTTATCCCAAATGTTTTTTATTCCGAAATAAATATTTCTTTGCAAGATAAATTTCAGGATGTTTTCCCCAGCAGCGGAATTTCTTTATCTTCGGTTTCTTCCTGCTTTTTATGATAAGTGACCGCCTCCGTATATTTCATACACTCCAACGGACTTAATTTCCTCATTTTTTCTTTTCAGACATTCCACTGCCACTCCCAACGTGAAAATCACAAAGAACAATCGCTATGATAAGAAGTTTGGGTTGAAAAAAACCATTCTTTCTAATTTCCATGTATTCTCTGCATACATTTTTTTTTCTAATAACAATGGCATAATACCCCATATAAACATTCCCCCTAAAACTGCTCCAGCGATACTTCCCGTAAGTCCTATTTTTTAGCATCTCACGATTCATGACTTTAATATTCTGCTTTTTTGTTCCACACCAATTACTTGTAAAAAGACCATAACGTTGTAAATCTTTTTCCAGCGAAATATTTAGGGATATTGTAAATAAACAAAAACATAGAAAGTAAAAAACCATAACCGAAAAAAGACTGCAAATCCATAACTTCCCATCATTTCACTTATTGCCCGATATTCTGCTGGGTTCATACTTACAATTCTCTGTCCCTCATTCAACTTTATGTTATTTGTCAGCATATGTTCTATTTGCGAACCACTGGAATATTTCTTTGTATGATCTATTAAAATCCTACATGGCTCCCATTGAAGCCCGTTCTTCTCCATTGATTTCTCTGATATAAAAAGCCACAGAAGCACCGGAGGTTTTGATTTTGATACTCTGTAAAATACCCAGAAAGTAAAAAGTTCTGCATACCGGTTCCACTGGTATTGAAAATGTCATTCCAATAAAAATCCAGTTCAATTTCCATGCCCACTTCGGGATTCTTGATTCCAAGATATTGCAGAGTTTTCGTAGAAAGCATAATTTCATTTTCTTTTTTCTGGATAAGTCCCTACCACATTTGTAAATGCAGGACGTATCATTTTTTCAAATCCGGTCACATCTGTAATGACGCAATCACAATATTTTATGGAATCATCTAATAATTTTCCTGCAAACTTTTCTTTCCCAATGCTTTCTATGCATGGTAGCTGTGTAAGCTGTTGTGTCATATCCACTGTACCATTTTCAATATAGGTCGATACAGCCATACCATCGGCTTTTCATATTTTTTTCTGAATATCAATCTCCATCTTCCCATAGATTAAAGAGAACACACTAAAAATCACGCCTACAGTAATTGTAATTACGACAAACAGTAAACGATTTCTGTTTTGATTCTTTTTCCTGGAAGCATCCATAAGCACTCTTTCAGCCGACTGATTACAATCGTAATTCTCCATCCTATACAACCCTCCCATCTTTCATCTGAATAATCCGATCTGCCATAGCTGCTATTCTTTCATCATGTGTAACGATAATCATTGTCTGGCTATATTTTTACACATCTTTTTCAAAAATTTCATAATGGATATACTGGTTGTAGAATCTAAATTTCCTGTCAACTCGTCTCCCAAAAGTATAGTAGGATGTGTATAAATAGCTCTGGCGATTGCGACCCGCTGCTGTTGTCCACCAGATAAAGTCATAGGATTTTGTAATAGTTTTTCCTCAATTTCCAATTCTTCAGCTATCTGCATTACTTTTTTTTGCTGATATTTCTTTCCATAAGTTTGGCAGGTAAAACTATATTTTCAAATACATTCATCTCTGGGATTAAATTAAAATTTTGAAAAATAAACCCAATATGCCATCTTCTGAAGGAACTTCTTTCCTCCATAGATAACTGTGTAATATCTACATCATTGATATAGACAATCCGTGTGTGGGATTTTCCAAACCACCTAGTAAATTGAGCAACGTGGTCTTTCCGCAACTCTGAACTTCCCATAATAGCTACAAATTCATTTTCTTCAACTGTGAAGATATATCATCAACCGTTTTAAATGTCCGCGAAATATTATAGCGGATGATTTTTTTTTTTGCTGTCGTCCGGGGCGTGATTTAATCACATTTTCTATCTTTACTTGTAAAATTTTATAATAAAGGCCAAATGTTGCAGAAATCTCCCAACCATTTTTTTGACAAGAAAAACAGGCTGGAATTGCTTCATTTTGTAGCAATTCAATTCATAGATGTACCTCCAAAATCAGAACTGAGTGGGTAACGTTATTACATTTTCTTTTGTTAAAGGTCATTGTAAAATACAAAAAGGTCAGGCAGATGCAGACTTATTAAACAAGACCCATGTACTAATAAAGTAACTTATTAAAAGGACACCTAAAATAGCCAACACAATCAAAAGCTGCTGTACCAATCGCTGTACTCCGATATACACTGCAATCTGCATATGGAATCCTACAAACAAAAATACAAGGAATGCGCCAGACAAGATAAGGGCCAGTATAACCGGAACACCAAACCATACAGCTAATTGTTTCAAAATCAACTTTCGTATATGGGGTTCTTCTACGCCCATATTTCTTAGAACCCGAAAACGATATTTATATTTCCCGGAATCTGATAATTGCTGCAAAGCCAAGATAGTAAAACAGGTTACAAACAAGATGATTGCGCTATATGTCAATCCAGTTTGCATAATGAAAATAATAGCAGAATTATCATTAACCTCGATTGTCCGCATGGTAATGTTATAAGTTACAAGCGAATCAGTAAGACTTGAATTTTCAAAGTATGATTTTAATTCTTGAGCAATATCATAAGAAATTGTTTTATCTGCCATCATATACCGGAATGTATTAGCTGATGTCAGTTTATTGCAAATGTGATCTGGTACAATATATATCACACTTTGAAAATTATAAAAATCTTCGCCTAAGTCTACTGTATGTGCAGAAATATCAGCAAGCTGTAAATCGCCTCCATCAGTTTTAATAGATTTGTGAGCTTCAAGATACGCCGAAATTGAATCTTGGGGCGTTATGGAAAGCCACTGGGTTGTAAATTCATGATCCCGTAAAGAAATTTCATCATAACCTGCCATCTTTAATAGATGGTTATAGTCGGACAAAGAAATCGCTGTGATGGGTGAGGCATTTTTCCTGCTATTCTCCAGTTGGTTATAAAAGTCAGTTTTGTTTACAAAGTATGTCTTAAAAGAGCAATCATCACGAACAGAAATATTCTTTTCAATGAAAGAATCAAGAAAACTATAATCCGTTACAGGCAGCTCTTTTTCGGACTGTATGCCGATATAACCAGACTGCATACCAATGTAGTCCGAAGAAATCTGTATATCAAAAGGAACTCTTTTTTCCAAAAAACCTTGTGCCCATCCAACAAGGAGTGGTGTTACAAAAAATAATGCCATGGATAATGTAAGTGTGAGGCAAATCAAAGTCATTGAAAGTGTTTTCGATTTTAATTTAGATAACAGTTGTCCAAAAAAGAACAGATTTTCTTCTTATACTTCTGGCGTTCTTTGATAACCAACAAGTAATTACTAAACAAAACGAAAAATACACTCACTCCAAATACAACACACCAAAACAGAAATCCCATATAAACATTAAAAGCACCTTTATCCATCGGCATTGCAAGGTACACTTTGAAAACTGGCAATATGGAAAGAATAATCAGTTCCAACAGGCCAATACATTCAATCAAAAAGAGCTGCTTTACTGTGTTTTGTTCTTTTCTTCTGAACTTTTCCCTTATATGCGTAATCAACATCAGAATTGGTACAATAATGCTGATTGCAGACCATATTTTGATTACCATTTCAAATTCTCCGTTAAAGTAGTAAGACAGGGTTCTAATATTATAAAAGGTAATCAGCAGATAAAGGACAAAATTTACTGGAAAGAGTTTGTATATCCATTTGTGGGGGGTTCCCAATATATCATTTTTTCGTTCTGCATTTAGCATATCAATTATCTTTATTTTTCGTATCGTGCGAACTTGAGATAAACCAACTGTCGCAAAACATATGCAGAAAAATAGAATCGTCAAAATGATTGTATCTGGAAAAAGCATAAATGAAAATTCAAATGGTTTATGATACATTTGAAGCAGCATAGCAGTAATGAATTGAGAAAACACACCACCTAATCCTATCCCCACAATAAGCGAAAAAATTCCCATTATTAGTGATTCTACAAAGAAAAGTCGAGCTATCGTTGATTGCTCCATTCCAATAATACTCTGAATTGCAAATTCTCTTTTCCGCCGTTGTATCATAAAGTGGTTTACATACTGCATAAGGAACATCAGCAATACAGTAATCAATAGAATCGCATATTTAATTCCGTCACCTAATATATCTAAATTAAATTCTGCTCCTATATTCGGATCATAATAATTGCTGGAAATGGAAAGGAAAGCATAAAACATAGATATACACGCCGTCAGAGTGACAATATATATCAAATAGTCTTTTGTAGATTTCTTTACATTTTCAAGTGCTAATTTAGCGTACATCATTCACACCCCCTCCCATCATGGTGAGGACATCCAGAATTTTTCAAAGAAAGTCCTGCGTGAATCGCTGCCTTTGAAAATTTCTGCGAAGATTGCCCCATCCCTCAAAAAGAGAATACGATTGGCATAGCTTGCCGAGAAAGCGTCGTGTGTTACCATCAGAATCGTTGCGTCAAGGCTCCGAGATCTTCGTTGATACTCTGGATCGTCGAGAGCAGCATCTGGGACGAGTGACTGTCTAACGCACCGGTAGGTTCATCCGCCAGGATCAACTTAGGCTGATTGATAATAGCTCTGGCACAGGCACACCGCTGTTTTTGACCACCGGACACCTGATAGGGATATTTGTCCAGAATATCCGTGATATTCAGCTTTCCGGCCATTTCCCGCACCCGCCCATCAATCTCACCTGCAGGAACCTTGTTGATAGTCAGTGCCAGGGCAATGTTTTCCGAAATGGTCAGCGTGTCCAGCAGGTTAAAATCCTGAAATACAAATCCAAGATTCTCCCGACGAAACCGGGCAATCTGTTTTTCGTTGATTTCCGTCACATCGGTTCCGTCCAGATAGATATGTCCCGCACTGACGGTATCAATGGTGGAAATACAGTTGAGCAGGGTAGTCTTGCCGGAGCCAGATGCTCCCATAATTCCTACAAATTCTCCCTCTTGAACGGAAAAGCTGATGTCCTGAATTGCTTTTGTAACATTTCCGCCATTTCCGTAATATTTTTGGATATGATCCAGTTTCAAAATTTCTTTCATTGTTATCACCTCTGATCTCTATTGTAAATAAGAGCGGCTTCGTTTGTATCAAGTTTTCTTACAAAGTTCTAACAAAAATGTAAGAAGTGCAGAACGCTTTTCAGTCTGCACTTCATGTATCAGACAGTTAATGTGAAAAGAAAGGGAAATGGCTGTGCCATGTTCCGACGACTCCGCCATAATGCCAATACCCAGCTTTTCACAGAGCCGTTTGCACAGATACAGACCAATGCCCGTGGACTGCTGAATCAGACGACCATTCTGACCGGTAAATCCCTTTTCAAAGATACGGGGCAGATCGGACGCAGCAATCCCGATTCCATTATCCTCCACGACAAGAACCACCTGATCCTGCCGTTTATGAGTAGAAATGCGGAGAACCGGCTGTTCCATACGATACTTGACCGCATTGGCGATCAGTTGATTTAGGATAAAACGCACCCACTTTTCATCTGAATAAACCGTGTCCTGCATTTCCTCCACTTCCAGACGCATACCACTTTGGAGCAGCAGATATTTATTATCTGCAATCGCCTGATGCACCACTTGGGACAGTGCCATTTCCCGGACAGAATAATCTTTCTCTGTATGCTCACTGCGGGCGTAATAAAGAGCTTGGTCGGTAAAGCGGTTGGTCTTTTCCAGTTCCAGCAGAAGTTCTTTTGTCCAGTCCGTCCGATGGTTTTCACATAGAAGTTTCATGGCAGTAATGGGCGTTTTGATTTCGTGAATCCATTGCTCAATGTATTCCTTGTACTCCAGGCGTTCCCGCTCGACATCTCCGATCTGCTCCAACATGGATTTTCCTGCCATCTTCAAAAGCTGATAGTAAACCTGATCCTCGGCCTGTTCCGGCAGCTCCATCACTTCGGAAATAAGGTATCTCTCGGAAGCTGTTTCCGCCATATCCAGAAGTTTTCTCATCTGCCGCTTCCGTTTCCAGTAAGTGAGGATAAGTCCCGTCAGCAAAATCAATGCCCATACAATCAGGATCAATACTACTGCGGAAACCGAATTGCCGCACACCAGTAAAAATACAGTAAGTGCAGCCATACAAACAAGGTTCGTCAGCAGAAATGGAAGCCTGTTTTTCCAATATCGTCTGCTGTTCATATCGTGTACCCCTGTCGGTGCTTTGTCTTGATAAAATCCGTCAGGCCGATGCCCGCCAGTTTCTCCCGGATGCGGTTGATATTGACGCTCAAAGCATTGTCATCCACATATAGCTGATTATCCCATAAATATTCAATCATATCTCCACGAGAACAGATTTTTCCTCCGTTCTTGAACAGGTAATAGAGAATTTTCAATTCGTTCTTGGTAAGCTCTACGCTCTGTCCATGATAGTCCAGACTGCTGGATTCCAGACGCAGCACCGCATCTCCATAGACGATCTGTTCCCGTTGCTGTGTGGGATAGGCTTTTTTCAGCAGAGAAGCGATTTTCGCAAGCAGGATCGCTGTATTATAGGGCTTCGTGATAAAAGCGTCTCCGCCCAGCATAATGCTGTTCAGCTCGTCCATATCCGTGTTGCAGCTTGTCACAAAGATGATTGGCACTTCGGAAAAGGTACGAATTTTAGAGCATAAAGCAAAACCATTCTCTCCGGGTAACTTAATGTCCAACAAAATCAGATGTGGCTTTTCATCCTGAATCTGTTCTGTCACAGCAGAAAAATTCCTTTACTCCAAGCGTTGTATATCCATTTCCATTCAATAAAGTTTGTAATTCTCCCTGTATCACAGGATCATCTTCAATTATCATAATTTTAGATCGTTTCATGCTTTCTGCACCTTCTTTGTTTTGTCCGGCCATCAATCGGCTTTTCTGCAGTTTTAGGGATCAGCCAAATACCGGCCATTTTCACAGCACCGGGGATACGCCCACTGGCACACAGATAATTGATTTGCCTTGGTGTAACACCCCATTTTTCACTTGCTTCTTTCAGTGTCATATAATCCATACAGTTTCCCTCCAATACGGTTTATTATATTTCCTTTTGCTCGAAGAATACAAGCGTGCAAATGGGGCGCAAGGCCCTGTGCCAGAAGCATTTTGAGACCTTGCGCCCCATTTGTTAGTTCTATCCTAAAAATACTTTGCCAGTTGCTTCAGACCACGCCGGATACTATCACGGACACGGCTTGGGTCTACACCCTCCGCTGCTGCTATCTCGCTCACACGCATACCCAGATAATACCGGGGCATAGATCCGCTTGGCCTGCTTCTCCGGCAGAGCCATCACAGCGGCATAGAGCTGCTCCCGCAGCTGCTTTTCTTCCAGAAGCATTTCCGGCGTCTGGGGCTTCAGCAGGATCGCATTTTCAATGCCATTATCACAGTCCAGAGAGTAATGCGCCTTATAACGATACATCCTTCGGTCATAGGCAGCTTCTGCACGCTCAGAGTTTCTGATCGTCTCCAGCACATCTTCGGTTACTTCTACAAAGTGATCGGTTTTATGAATATCGGGATACAAATCCCGGAGATTGACTTTCTTCATTATGTACCTCCATTTCGATTCATGGGCGGTTAGCGAGTGAATCGAATGGAGGTGGTGATCGACAGCGACATACTTCGGGGGCTTTCCCGAAAAACCGATACCAAAAAGCACCCGCTCCCCACAATTGGAAACTGGCGCAACAAAAATACCTACTATTTTGCTGATTTAGATGGAATGATAATGCTGATAGATAGTCATACCCCCCTGGAGGAGGGGCAAGACTTTTTTTAGCTGGTGCAGGTCATGGATGCTATGAAAATAGGCAAAAATAGACACGGCGGCAATCCTCCTATATGCCGCCGTGGATTTACACGGTGTTAGATCGTCGTTGGTTTAGGATAGGTGAAAAAAACGGCGGCTCTGATTTCTCAAAACCGCCGCCAGAGTATGTAGAGTAAGCGCACAAAATCAACCTGCCCAGCTACGGTTTTTTTCTTTTTCCCCATTGGGCGGGCAGGCTCTCATCGTATATTGAAATAAAAAAAAGAACCGATAATCACAAAGTGAATTTACCTTGCGTATTATCGGCTCTGCGTCTGTGCGTCTGGCTCTTGGTTTTCCGTTCCAGCTTACATTGCTCATGCTGAAGTTTCAACGCCTTCTGTGCCTTTGTGCCAATGCCTTTATCTTGCAGTTGACTTTGAATTTCGCGCTGCATTCGTTTGGGATTGAGTTTTTCTCTCTATGGATACTTCGGTCTGGATTGGGGGACTGAATTTCAACTTATGCCAATTCTTCAGCAGAAACTCATAGACCTCATAGTCTTTGGGCTCTGAACCAAAAGTGATTTTACATACCTCGTACTTACCGCTATCAGTTCTTTCATATAGGCCGATCCAAAAGGGAGCTTCAAACAGGATGGTCAAACTGCTTTTGAAGGCCGTGCTCATTCTTTTTAAGAACTGTCCTTCAAAGTGATCCAGCCATTCCATAAGGGCTTGATAGAGAAGCTGCTGCTGCTCAAAAATCGTTCTCCCAACCAAAGGAATGTCTGCAAATTCCCGCGCATAGCCCTCGTTAGCTTCAACCGAGGATTGTATGCTCCGGCGCAAAGTCGAAACCAGCTCCAACGCTTCGGCTTTTGTCCATCTTGTTCAGATTGGTAATGACCACATTGAAATCGAATAGCAAGGGTACTGGGCCAGCGGCATAAGCGGCCATCAGTTCCTTAAAATATGCTCTGCCCTGATCAGTAATAGAATAAATGGCCTTATCTGCAAACTTATCGCCCTTGACAATATTGCTATGCAAATAACCTTTCTCACTCAACTGGAGAACCTTACGATAAATAGAAGGTACGCTTATTTTTGTCCATCGTGGAAAAATGGTGGTACTCCACATCTTTTTTAGAATATCATAAGCGCTTTGCGGTTTTTCCAATACAATACCAAGTATGACTAAATCGATTGACGACATAACTACACCTCCAACTTTTACTATTATCAATAGTACTATTGTTGATAGTAAAAGTCAAGGAGAAGTACCTTATATTTCCGAATTGGACATAGCCTGTTTTTCAGCCATAGACAATTCCCGATGAAGGTGTAACGCCATAAATACAGTGATTACTACGGAAATTACATCTGCGATGGGTTGGGCATATAGTATTCCGTTCATTCCCCATACCATAGGCAGCAGCAAAATGACAGGAACAAAGCAGACACCTTGTCTACATGCTCCCAAAAAAGAAACCTGCCGCACCTTTACCCAAGGCAAGGAACAAAGAGGAGTAAACCGTGTAGAAACCAAAAAAAATGAATGTGATCCCATTTGCAAACAGTGATTTTTGACCCACTAAAATCATTTGATTATCTCCCTCAGTAAATTGAGAGATAATCTGCGTAGAAAAAACAGCCATCACCAAGCCTACGACTAAGCAGAAACTTGTAGACCAAATGATTGAGGTTTTGATTGCTTCGCGCAGGCGATCAAACTTCTTTGCCCCATAGCTGAATCCGGCAATAGGCTGAAACCCTTTCAGAAATCCAAAGACAACAAGCGTTCCCATAGAAGTAATTCGCGTGACCGCCCCCCCATGCCTGCAATGACCGAATCGCCATAATTGCTGGCTGCACGGTTAATCAGAGCAATAGAAAGACTTGTTAGCAACTGGAATACCAAAGTAGGTACACCGATTTTCAAGATTTCCGCCATCATTTGCCCATTTGGAGAAAAATGCTTTTAAGCTGAAAAGTGAAAATGCACTTCTTTTTCTCAGAATGTAGGTAAGATAAACAAGCGTGGATACCATTTGAGAAATCGCAGTGGCGATTGCTGCACCGGCAACCCCATGTTGAAAGTGTAAATAAACAGAGGGTCTAATCCGATATTCAACACAGCGCCCAACAGTAACGCACACATAGTTGTCTTTGCTGCACCTTCACTGCTTACAATATTGTTCATGGTTACATTAAACACATTGAAAACACAGGACAATATATAAATTCTTGAATATGTCAGAGCATACGGCATGATAGTTTCTGTCGCGCCTAACATAGTTAAAAATTGGTTTAAGGAAGATTGTAGAAAAAGGATGATAATAGCACCAATCAGAAGGCTGCTATACAGAGCGGTACTTGCCACCTTATTGGCGGTATCCTTATCGCCTCGTCCCAAAGTCTTGACAGATAGGATGCAGCACCGTTGCCAAACATTAGTCCCAATCCAACTACGACTTGTCCTAACGGAAAAACGATGGAAATGGCTCCCATTTGACTTTTTCCCAGTCCGCTCACAAAATAGGCATCCACCAGATTATATAGGGCATTGATTAACATCCCAATCATAATCGGCACGCCAAGCGACATCAGAGCTTTGGGGATAGGCGCACTGCCCAAAAGCTCAAGTTTGTTGTTATGTTCATTCATTGTTAATACTCCTTTCGCACTTTGAAGATGTAAATTATAGTGGTATAAATTACAGTATACTGCTGAATGAATATACTACTATAATTTATAGTAGATGTCAAGAGGAGAGAAGCGATTTCCCTTGACAAAAAGTATAAAATCTACTACTATAATTTATAGCGACTTTGACGGTAATATTTTATGCAGAGAACATAGCGAAAGGGCGTGATCCACATGGCTACCATAGATTTAATCGTGTTGGGAATTTTGAAAAAAGGATCCAATGAGTGCCTACGATATTCAAAAATTAGTAGAATATAGAAAAATATCAAAATGGGTAAAAATCGTAGTACCCCGTCTATTTATAAAAAAGCAATTCAGTTGGAAGAAAAAGGGGCTAATCCGAGGCGAAATCGTAAAGGAAGGAAAGATGCCAGAAAAAGCAATTTACTCCCTAACGGAAGCCGGAGAAGCAGAATTTGAACGCCTCATGTTTGAGATTTCCGGAAAGCCTATTAACATTTTTCTGGACTTCAACGCTGTTATTGTGAATTTGGATTCCTTGCCACCTGAAAAACAAAAATCGTGCATAGCAGAGATTCAGGAAAATATTAGTGTCTTAAAATCCTATCTGGAAGATAATATACAGAAAAAAAGAAAATGAGCCCAGTATTCCCGCAACAGGTATGGCTGTTTTGCGTCAGCAGTATGTACTGGTGGAAGCAATCCAAGCATGGATTGCTTCATTAAAAAAGAATTAACAATAAATCATTATTCGGAAAGACCAGCAACTTTGAGTGGCGCTGGTCTTTTATATATGAATTATAAACTTCAACAAACCTGCATATAGTAACATTCCACGGGCGAAGTATGAATTATACAATGGAACCGGGTGATGTTATATGGCGAAAGTTGAAGATTGTCCCAGTTTTGAAACCTTCGGTGCAGATGTCAAAGCCGCACGAGAGCAAATCGTCTGACACGAAAAACATTGGCAGAAATGGTTGGGATTGAATGGCGGTATCTTGCCAACATCGAAAAAAGACAGCACGATTCCCAGCCTGCCTGTGATAATCTAGTTGATTAAAGTCTGCTGACTTTTCATCCCTTTCAACCCCTTACAAAAATCGGCATAATCAAGCCTATTGACCGATATAATAACAGGTCTCCGCTGGCGCGGCTGTCATAACTCCGCAGCATCGTTCGTATCGTGTGCCGCAGGGTTCCCCCAAGTCTTTGGCGGGCCGTAAGGAAGTATCTTTAAGCCCCCATGCAGTCATCGCGCCGAATCTGCCACAATCCGTTTTATGAAATCGTAGATCGCTCCGAAGCAGTTCTTTCATCACCTCCCTGACTGCTCCATCTTCGCGGCGTTTCATATTCGCTCGTACATGGGTTATGTACCTGTTGTGCTGTCTATTCGATTGTCAATGTACTGATGAAGGAGGAAAACTTGTCCTTCTTATTAACACTGACAAAAAAGGCAAAAAACAGGCGTATCAAATGAAATTTTATCAAAAATATTTTACAAGCTGCTTTAATCCACGGCGGATACTGTCTCGGACACGGCTTGGGTCTACACCTTCTACTTCGGCAATTTCGTTTACCGCCATTCCCAGATAGTATCGGGCATAAATTCGCTTTGCCTGTTTCTCTGGCAGCTTCATCACAGCGGCATAGACCTGCTCCTGAAACTGTTTTTCCTCCAGAACCATCTCCGGTGTCTGCGGCTTCAACAACACCGCATTTTCAATGCCATTCTCGCAATCCAGAGAATACTGTGCTTTATAACGATACATCTTTCGCTCATACGCAGCCTCCGCACGTTCAGCTGCTCGAATAGTCTCCATTACTTCCTCTGTCACATCTACAAAAAAGTCTGTTGTATAAACATCAGGATAAAGTTCCCGAAGGTTAATTTTCTTCATTATGTACCTCCATTTCGATTCACGGGTGATTGACGAGTGAATCGAATGGAGGTGGAGACCGACACCGGCAGACAACCGGATCATCTCCGAAAAAATGGCAACAAAAAACGCCAGGTTTCCGCGATGGAAAACTGACGCGCCAAAAGCAGCCACTATTATGCCGAATTACATAGAACGATAATGCCGATACAATATTATACTTGCCCGGAGGAGGAGCAATGCTTTTTTTAACTGATGTAGATCATGTGAGCTTTGAAAAAGCAAACGGGACACGGTAAATTAACCTCCAATCGGCTACCGTGTCCCTGCAAGTCGTCATAGGTTTGTGCAAGCGCAAAGAAACGGCGGCTCTGAAAATCAAAGCCGCCGTTTCATAAGGCGCGTGAAAATATGTCTGCTGTACGACGGCTTTTTTCTCTTTTGCCGTCGTCCGGCAGATTAACATATGAAACTATAATTCATTGATGGTTGCAGTAATTGGCATATTGCGAATTCTCTTTGCAGGAGCATAAACAGACACAATAGCAGATATGAAGATAAAGGCAACGACAATTCCAAACCACAGGATAGGAAATCTCCACTCAATTCCAAAATAATGTGTAATTAGACGATTATATAAAATCGACTAAGCGGGAGTCCAACGCCACATCCAACTATCAAACCAGAAATTGCATAGGTGTACGCTTCCGCAGAAATCATTCGTTTAAGCTGCCTATTATCCATACCAACAGCTCGCATTGCACCATACTGCTTAATTCGTGCAGATACACTCATAGAGATACTATTGACGATATTAAACAGCGAAATAACTCCGATAATAGCTAAGAAGCCATAACAAACAATTCGTGCAGCCCAATATGTAGCATTATTTTGTTTATTGCCTTCACGCTGATCTGTAATGATAATATCATCGTTTTCAAGACTTCTAATTTCTGCTATTGTTTCTTCAGTAGCGTTTGAATCTAACTGAATTCTAATAAGCCCATACTTTGTATCGCCCATGATACGGTCAAATGTTTCCTGTGAGCAAATAATAATCAAATCATCTCCGAATAACCCTTGTGATAGAGCGCAAGTAATCTCAACTTCTTCGCCTGCAAACTGGATGGTATCACCGATGTGCAAGGAATTGTTTCTATTAAATACGGTTGCCACTTTGTTACTGTTCCCGTAAACTGTATCTAATGATCCCTGAGCAATACTACCTTTTGAGTAATCTAGAAGTGTATCATCATAAGAAACAATATTGATATGGTCTATTCCTGCTCTTGAAGATGTTGCAGGAATGTTTTCTACATAGCTACTTCCATAAGCATTTGCAACCCCATCTATTTTTTTTGATTTCATCGACCAGGCTGCGCTCAATATCCATTTTATTTGCATAACTGGATAATGCTATATCGGCTGATGTGACACTCAACGATGGAACAAGTTGCTTTTGCAAAATCTAAAATTACAGAAAAAAAAAAACCAGCATAATAGTCAGTGCAAAGGAAGCCGTCATCAGAAACCAGTTTTTCTTTTTTTTTCAACCGCATGATGTATGCCAAGTGAATTATCAATTTTTCCTAAGCTAAACTTGATAGCGTGTTTAACAGAAGATTTATTATCTACATTGCCAGAAACCGCAGATATGGGTGAAACTTTAGCAGCCCGCTTTGCTGGGGATTGTGCTGCTAAAAATACTGTTACCACTCCAACAACTACACCACTGATAAGTCCAACAGGGCTGATCTGAAAGACTGGCGTTGTAGAAAATTCTCCACCAATTCCATAATGAAGTGTGGCACAAATAATCCAACTAATTATTGTTCCAAAACCACTCCAATAGGTACCGCGGTTTTACACCAGTTCAATGCCTCCAAACGGACAAAGCGGATAATTTGTTGACGACTTGCACCAATGCAACGCAACATTCCAAAAATTGAGTTCGTTGCGCAATGATGCTATTCATACTGCCAGAAATCATCAATATTCCTGCCAACAACACTAAAACAAATAGAATTGCTGCCAATCCGTACATACTCTGCATCGCTGTATTGTTGCTTTTGCCCAGCCATGCCCATAACGCCGGTATTTTCAGAAATACTCCCATCGGATAATTGGTACTGTGTCTGTAGTTCTGTTATTGCATTTGCCGCTTTCGCTGCACTTTCAAACTGCACATAATAAGTCAACTCATTGTTTGTTACTCCGTTTTGTGCCATAACAGAAGTAAATGCACTTTGTGTCAGATAAGAGCCTATCAAATAAGTCTGATTGTTATAATAGCTTTCATCATCTGTGCCAAAGCCAGAGATTGTAAATGTCCGATCTCCAGCAGGGGTATGTAAGGTTACACTATCCCCAAGCTGTACTCCTAAAGCAGTTACAGAATTAGGTGTAAGCATAACTTCCTCATCATTTGCCGGAAATGTTCCTTCTACAATTCCATTTGAAATCTGAGTAATATAGACTTCATCGGTGCCATACAAAAACAGTTCGTTTTTCGTTGACTCGGTACGGTTGTTCTCCTTCAAAATTAAATTGAGAAGCTACACCAACTGCTGTAACATCTGAACGATTACTGATTTCATCCGCATTGTTCTGTGAAATATTTTTTATTGCAATGTGCCAGTTTCCATGGTTACTTATCATAAAATCGCTTTCTGTTCGTATCATCATGTCAGCAACACTGAAAATAGCTGTGACAAGAAACACCGAAATGATAATACACAAGACAGTCATACGATTTTGCCGCTTGCGCACCTTTGCGGAGATGGGAATGAGACTAAGATAGCTTTTCATTCACGGCACCTCCCAAAATCAGTCAAAGTGCCATCCGATACCTGTAATACCCGGTCTGCCGTTTGCGCAATACTGCGGTTGTGGGTAATCATAATGATGGTCTGCTCGTATTTTTCGATGTTTCTTTGAGCAATGCTATGACCTCACTGCTGTTTTGTGAGTCCAAATTTCCTGTTGGCTCGTCTGCCAGAATCAGAGAAGGACGGGTAATCAATGCGCGGCCAATCGCCACTCTCTGCTATTGACCGCCGGAAAGCTGACTGGGTAAATGATTACGACGATCTTTCAAATTCAAAACCGTCAGCAGTTCCTCCAAATATCTCTTATCCGGCTTTTGATAATCCAGCAACAGCGGAAAAATAATATTTTGTTCCACCGTCAACTCCGGGATAAGGTTAAACGCCTGAAAGATAAAGCCGATATTCCTGCGTCGAAATACCGTCAGTTTTCGGTCATTCATGGAAAAAATGTCCTTTCCATCAATCAACACCTTTCCCGAAGTTGGCATATCCAGCGCACCGATCATATTCAGCAGTGTGCTTTTACCCGAACCAGATTCTCCGACGATTGCCACATATTCTCCCTTAGGAACAGAAAAGCTAACATTCCTTTAAAAAGCGTTTTACAGCAGTTTCACCGCTGCCATATGTCTTACAAATATTCTTGACCTCTAATAAATTCATAGTGCAAACACCTCTTTTCTTATGTTCTTGCGATGTAGACAGGTAAACTTCATTTCCTGTCTACGATTGAAAGAATAGCACCCTAATATTACTGTAGCCCTACAACCAGCCTACAATTTTGTAGGAATTGGGAAGATTCATTATAAAACTCGTTCCAATTCCTAATTCACTTTCCACTTCTATTAGGCCCCCATGAGCTTCGATAATCGCTTTTGCAAACGGCAGGCCAAGCCCGATCCCCTGTGTATCCTTTGAAAAACGGCTGCGATAAAACCGCTTGAAGATGTGATGTATATCCTCTGGGTAGATGCCGCATCCATTATCCGTTATCACAATTTGGACACCAGACGGCAACTCCTTCCACGCAACACGAATTGTTGCACCACTTTCTGTATGGTCAAACGCATTTTCACAATATTGTCGATTGCCTCAGATCAACCAATCACGATCACAGAAAAAGAGAAAGATGATCTGAGCCAGACATAATGATTCTCTTCTTTTCCTGTCTGGCTCTATATGCAAAATGCAGTTCAATATCCCGCATCATATCCGCCACATTCTCTGTGGTCTTTTCCAACACAATGGCCCCGGCATCCAGTCTTTGTAATCTTGAGCAAGTTTTGCACCAATATTTCGATGCGGTCAAGTTCCTGCTCAGACAAACCCGCAAATTCTTTTTCACGGAGGACACTTCTATATCCTCGTCTTGAAGGAGTCCGTTATAAATATTGAAAGTGCTGCCAGCGGTGTTTTTCAGTTGGTGTGAAATGTCGGAGATTGTATTTTTCAAAAAACTCCTTCTCTCGCAACTCGTTATCTGCATGGGCATTTAACACTGCTGCTAAAGAATTGATGGAATGAAACAGTCGGTACAATTCGCCCTCATTGTCACATTCAATACGGGCATTGCGATCACCATCAAGATACGCATTGAATTTGTAATATCGCCTGCTCCATGATCTGATTTTGCCGATTAAAATATACAAAGCAGACTGCCCATCCAGCACCGCCAGCCAATAGAAAAAGGATTAGCAATAACATAGAAAGCCGGCGATATGACAGCCATAGAAAAACCTCGGCTAAGAGAAATGTAACCCCAAAAACCAGTGAAAGCGAAAAGAAATAGATTTTTGATTTCTTTATTTGCCAGTATCTTCATTCTGCACCTCACCCGATAATATTCCATTTATATCCCATACCTCGAACAGTCAGGAGCATTTGCGGTTCGCTTGGATTATCCTCGATCTTCATACGAAGCCGACGCATATAGACCGTAAGGGTACTACTGTCGATATAATTCCCATCGCAGTCCCATAACTTATCTAAAATTTGCTCCTTTGTCAGTACCATGTTTGGGTTTCGCATAAACAAACACAGCAGCTTGTATTCCGCAGCGGTCAAATCCAACAGCTCCCCATTTTTGAAAACCTGTCCCTTGCAGCAAAAGAACTTTGATGCCATTCGACTGCAATTCCGTGTCTGCCGCCTGAAAAAGAATTTGCACGTCGAAGTAAGGCGTTAATCCTTGAAACGAGAACCCCCAGTTTGAACGGCTTTGTGATATAGTCATCACCTCCAATATCCAGCCCCATAATAATACTTGTTTCCTCATCCGAAGCCGTCAGAAAAAATAATTGGCACCTTTGATGTAAGTCGAACTCTTTTGCAAAATTCAAAGCCAGACCCATCTGGCAGAGATACGTCCAACACCAACAAATCATATTTTCCGTCTGTCCACAATTCCTCCGCTTCTTTGAGCGTTCTGGCGATATTTAATTCAAATCCCTGCTTTTTGAAAGCAAAAGAAAGCCCGTTAATCAGGCTTAGATCATCTTCAAGAAGTAATATATTACTCATACTTTTTTGCCTTTCCTTGTTTTGTTCTTCCGTCAATCGGCTTTTCCGCATCTTTTGGAATTAGCCAGATAGTTGCCATTCTTTACAGCACCAGGAATACGCTCGGCAGCACAATAGTAATTTACTCTACGAGGTGTCACGCCCCATTTTTCGGCGGCCTCTTTTTAGTGTTATATAATCCATTCTGCACCTCCATAGAGTATATTATAGTTCTTTGCCTCGAACAATACAAGCTTATCACCAATCGTAGCTCTATAAAATCAGCATAATCGTACAGTTTTTCAGGCATAATAAGGTCATTTCATCATATAAACCGGAACGATACAATATTATTGAGGTGAATGATTATGCCGATTGATGATTTGACTGCTTTAGGGCAAAAAATGCGGGAAGCCCGAAAGAAAAAAGACCTGACACAACAGGAGCTTGCGGATCTGAGCCATGTTTCTGTAAAGCAAATCGCCAATATCGAAAAGGGGAAAATGAATCCTTCTTATTTAATTTTAAGAGCATTGGCCAAGGTCCTGCATATCTCTTTAGATACGCTTATAAATCCAGATATTTCTCTGGAAGATGAAGAGGGTGTCAATCAGATGAAAATGCTTTATTCCAGCTGTCCGCCAGAAATGCGTGACACCCTGCTGCATCACACCCAGGAAACGGTGAAAGAACTGACAGAGTTGTCAAAAAAATTTGAAATGAATTGAGCCAGTGAGTGAAATTTAACGATTCTCTCACTGGTTCTTTTTAACATCCAACATTGGATAATCCAATGCAGGAAAAACCAACATTGGAAAAACCTACGTTGGAAAATCCAACGCAATTAAATAAAGATATACAAAGAACTGACTTACCAAAAAAAGAAAAATCAAATACGGATTTATCAAGTACCCATTCCATTCCTATCCTTTCCCCTAACCCCTCTCCTTGCAGAGAAGCGGCTACGCCGCCGGAACGGAAAGGAACGGAAGCGGCAGCACAGAGCGCAGTTGATATATACCGGGAAATCATCAAGGACAATATCGACTACCACATTCTCAAACAGGACATGAAGTTTGACGGGGACAGGCTGGACGAGATTGTAGACCTCATGCTTGAAACCGTATGCACCGCCAGAAAGCGGGTACGGATTGCGGGGGACGACTACCCGGCAGAGCTTGTGAAATCTAAGTTTATGAAACTAGACGGCGAGCATATCCGCTTTGTGCTTGACTGTATGCGGGAGAACACAACGAAAATCCGCAACATCAAGCAATATCTGAAAGCCGCCCTTTTCAACGCCCCGTCCACTATCGGCAATTATTACACTTCCCTTGTCGCCCATGACATGGCAAGCGGCGCACTGTCACCGAAGAAGCCGCAGTACGGCGACCCGGACTATTATTCATGCAATGAGGGCGAAAGCCTGTAACCACCCAACAACAAAAGGAGGATTTTATTATGGCACAGAAAATGACAGGAGCATTGGTATTTGACGAGCGCACCGACCGTTACGACATCCGCTTTGACTTAAACAGCTACTACGGGGGCTTGCATTGCGGCGAGTGCTTTGACGTATTCGTGCGGGGCAAGTGGAAGCCGACCCGGATTGAGTACGGCGACAACTGGTATCTTGTGGGTATCAGAGCCGAGGACTTGAACGGGCTGCGGGTGCGTATCTGACCGCCGCCCCATAAAGAAACGCGAAAGGAGGACGCGAGAAATTGCAGGACGAAGTAAACGAAAAGACCATAGCCCTTTACATCAAGACCGGGAAGCTGACCGCGCAGACGCTCCAAAAGGCAATGAAAGCCATTCTCTCAAAGGGCAAGAAGCAGCTTTCCAAACCGCCACAGGGCAAGCAGAGCTTAAAGCAGCTTATGAAGCAGAACGCGGGCGTTTCCAACATTGAGATTACAAAAGACAATATCAAGGCTTTTGAGAGTACGGCAAAAAAGTACGGTATCGACTTTGCGCTGAAAAAGGACGACGGAAACCCCGCCCCGCTATCTTGTTTTCTTCAAGGGGCGGGACGCGGACGTGCTGACCGCAGCCTTTAAGGAATTTTCCGCAAAAAAGCTGACACAGGATAGGAAGCCCTCAATCCGAAAGCTGCTCTCAACCCTTAAAGAAGCTGCACAGGGCAGAAACGCGGAACGGGCAAAGGTCAAGAACAAGGACAGGGAGGTATCGCTATGAAGCCGGAAATCAAGAAGCTGCTTATCCTAAATCTCCCGTATCTGCTCTTTGTCTGGCTCTTTGATAAAGTGGGCGCGGCTGTCCGGCTCTCCCCCGGCGCGGACGCAAGCGCAAAGCTGCTACATCTTGGGGACGGTTTTACCGCCGCCTTTTCCAGTATCGCGCCGAGCTTCCACCCGGCAGACTTAGCTTTAGGCATTGCGGGGGCGGTCATTGTCCGGCTGATTATCTACACCAAAGGCAAGAACGCGAAGAAATACCGCCGCGGGACAGAATACGGTTCGGCGCGTTGGGGCGGGGCTGACGACATAAAGCCGTACACCGACCCGGTATTTGAGAACAATATCCCGTTAACGCAGACGGAACGGCTCACCATGAACAGCCGCCCGAAGCAGCCGAAATACGCAAGAAACAAAAATATCCTTGTAATCGGCGGTTCCGGCAGCGGCAAGACCCGGTTCTTTGTGAAACCGTCGCTCATGCAATGTACGTCAAAGGATTTTCCAACGTCGTATATCGTCACTGACCCGAAAGGAACACTGATTTTGGAAACCGGGAAAATGTTACAGCGGTACAAATACCGTATCAAAGTGCTAAATACGATTAACTTCAAAAAATCCATGAAATACAATCCCTTTGCCTATCTGCGGAGCGAAAAGGACATTTTGAAATTAGTCAATACCATTATCGCCAACACCAAAGGCGACGGGGAAAAATCCGGCGAGGATTTCTGGGTGAAAGCGGAAAAGCTCTACTACACCGCGCTAATCGGCTACATCTGGTATGAAGCCCCCGAGGACGAGAAGAACTTCACGACGCTGCTTGAGATGATAAATGCGTCGGAAGCCCGCGAGGACGACGAGGAACCTTTAGAACCCGGTTGACCTCATGTTTGAACGTCTGGAAGAAAAAAAGACCCGGAGCATTTTGCAGTCAAGCAGTACAAAAAAAGTACAAGCTGGCAGCTGGTGTTGTATGCTCTAAAAGACTTCTTAATCAAGCGGTTGGGAAGTCTCTTAGAACACACAACCTAAAACCGAAGAAAGGAGCGCAAGTTATGAGAAAAAACGAGAAAATCACAGCTCTGTACGAACGATTGAGCCGTGATGACTTCGGCAAAGACGATGACCAACAGCGTGAGAGCAATTCCATTTCCAATCAAAAGGCTATGTTGGAGGAGTTCGCCGCACGGCAGGGCTTTACGAACATTGTCCATTTCACGGACGATGGCATTAGCGGCACCTGCTTTGACCGTCCCGGATTTTTGGCAATGATGAAAGAGGTTGAAGCCGGGAATGTGGAGTACCTGTGTATCAAGGACATGAGCCGCATGGGTCGTGACTATCTGAAAGTCGGTCAGATTATGGAAATCCTGCGTCAGCGTGGCGTTCGCCTTATCGCCATCAATGACGGCGTGGATAGTGCCAGAGGTGACGATGATTTTACCCCTTTCCGCAACATTATGAACGAGTATTACGCCAGAGACACCAGCCGAAAAATCCGTTCCACTTTCCAGTCCAAAGGCAAGTCCGGCAAGCACCTCACAGGCACGGTCATTTACGGCTATCTCTGGAACGAAGCAAGAGACCAATGGTTGGTTGACCCCGAAGCCGCCGAAGTGGTAAAGCGTATCTTTTCCATGACGATTGACGGCTACGGTCCGTATCAGATCGCCAGCAAACTGAAATCGGAAAAGGTGCTTATTCCGTCTGCTTACCTTGCCCAACACGGCGAGGGCGTGAACAAAAACAAGACTTTCAAAGATGTGTACGGCTGGGGTTCTTCCACCATCTGCAACCTTCTTGAAAAGCGTGAATATCTGGGACACACCATCAATTTCAAGACCCGAAAGCACTTCAAGGACAAGAAAAGCCATTATGTCCCGGAGGACGAATGGACGATTTTTGAGAATACGCACGAAGCCATTATTGACCAGCAGACCTTTGACCTTGTGCAGAAAATCCGTGGGAATGTCAGACGCTACCCAGACGGCTGGGGCGAAGCAGCTCCCCTCACGGGCTTGCTCTATTGCGCCGATTGCGGTGGCAAGATGTATGTCCACCGCACCAACAACGGCAAGCGTATTTCTCAATATACCTGTTCCCAATACAGCAAAGTCCCAGTCGGAAAGCTCTGCACGACACAGCACCGTATCAATGAAGATGTGGTACTGTCCCTTGTCTCTGAAATGCTGAAAGCCATTGCCGAGTATGCGAAGCATGACCGAGCCGAGTTTGTCCGTGTGGTGCAGGAAGCGCAGTCCAGCCAGCAGACGGCAGAGGTCAAAAACAGCGCACACGCCTTGCCACAGCAAAGCAGAGAGTTTCCGAGCTGGAAGTCCTGCTCTGCAAGATCTATGAGGACAACATTTTTAGGCAAGCTGTCCGACAGCAGATACGCCACTCTGGACGCTCAATACGAAAAGGAACAGTCCGAGCTTACCGCTGAAATCTCTGCTCTGGAAAAGGCTATCAGGAGTTATGAAAAGCACGAAAAGGACGCTGACCGTTTTATCGCTCTGATTGACAAATACGAGAACTTCGACAAGCTGACCATTGCCATGCTCAACGAGTTTATCGAGAAAATCCTTGTGCATGAGCGTGACCGCAAAGGCAGTATACAGACCACACAGGAGGTCGAGATTTACTTCAATTTTGTCGGGCGTTTCGTTCCCCCAGCGTTTGGAGAAGTGGAGCTGACCCCGGAAGAATTAGAGGAAATCCGCAAACGTGAGGAACGCAAGGACAGGCTTCATCAGAACTACTTGAAGCGGAAAGCCAGCGGAGCGCAGAAGCGATACGAGGACAAAATCAAGGGGAGAAAAAAGGCAGAAATCGAAGCCAAGAAAGCCGCTATTCGTGCGGGAGGAT
>VOFJ01000899.1_pt1 | contig 24129 bp, 49 predicted proteins | sample 5384081 | NCBI WGS metagenome assembly VOFJ01 (sample SAMN12384729, study PRJNA508395) | human gut metagenome | isolation source: healthy gut I | host: Homo sapiens | reverse complement strand
ATCGATTGCCATTGCTCACCGCCAGAAGCAGTAACAGCAAAAAGTAATGCCGATGCTGTTTGCGGATGACAACGGCTGAACCCACCGCCGCTCAAGCCCGTCTGCCGCATTTCCGATCCCCGGCAGTGCCGAAAGTGCCTTTTTCCACGGCGGAGGTCTTCACGGAATCCAATACCGGTGTGATCAATGACTGGAACACACTGATCCCCGTGACCACTCCCAGAGAAGCCTTGAGAATCCGACCCACCGCCTTTTCCAGAAGTTCCGTCAAAAGTGTCAGCTTTTTCCTCCACCCAGATCCCGTTGATCATGGTCAACAGGCCATAGCAGTAAATCAGTGGTAGTACCACACCAACAGTATTTTTCCGTACCATAGATCAGAAGCAGCATCAGCTGATACCCGGCTCCCACTGCCGGCCCCGAGGCCACTCCCCACCGCAAGAAGATACGTAGGTACCATCAGCCTTACAAACAACACGATATTTTCCACCGTCTCTCTTGCGGTTCCCAGAATCCCGGAAAACATTGCAGCAGGATCACTCCCATGAGCAGATAGATAAAGTAAAAGCTTAAATCCGCAATCTGATGTTTGTCGAAAACCTCCACGAAATGAATCAGCAGTGCAGAAAGGATCCCCCAGTACGATCAGCCAGATCAGAATATTTTTCCTGCCCGCAGCAGATGCTCCCATTCCCTGTATCACTTCCTGCAACAGGGTTCCCGCTGCCCCCAGCACATCTCCCTGCAGCAGCTGTCCCATCAATTCCGCCACGGAGATCCGGGAGGCCGGAAACAGCTTCTGCATCCCTTTTTCCAGTTCTTCCATGCCATATTCCTGCCACATTGCATCCATTGCTCCCTCACTCTTATAAAATACCATAGATCTGTCGGATCACCGTAAGCAGAATCGGCAGTCCCGCAAACAGTACCGAAAGTTTTCCCAGAATCTCGATCTGATCCGATACCGCTGCGAATCCGGCATCCTTGCAGATTCCGGCGCTGAATTCACACAGGTAGGTGATCCCCACCACTTTCATCAAAATACCGAGATACCCCTTTTTGCATCCCAGGTACTGCTGTAATCCCGCAAACTCCTCCGAAGAACTGTCCCGTCAGCCCCGGCACATAGGAAAATACCAAAGACACTCAGGGCAAATCCGATCAGCAGCGTATATTCCGGCCGCTGTTGCCCTAAATTGTATGGCAAAAAAAAAAGAACTCCGGCGATTCCAAGCAATGCAATCTTAATGATCTCGGACATATTTCCTCCTATTAAAACGAAAACAGAGTCTGTACAGTATCAAACAGATCATAGATATACGGAACGATCCGGCTAAGAACCAGGATCAGTCCCGCAAGGCTGACGAGAAAAGCATGTTCCTCCCTGCCGCTGTGTTTTAAGACCTGGCTGAGTATCGTTACAAGATTCCTACCGCAGCTATTTTAAAGATCAGTCCTATTCCCATCTTTCCCCGTCGCTTTTCTCTTCTCTCTGTGGTCTCCGGAACCGGCATCAGACTAACAATAACAGTATCAGCAGACCGCTCATGGCTCCCAGTCCTACGGAGAGCCTGCATTTCTGTGTAATTTCCGCTGCTGCATATCCGCCGTATGTTCCAGTCCCTGTCTGGACAATTCGATACTTTTTATCTGCATCGTTTCATCCGCATAGCCCTCTTTTTCCGCAAAACGCAAAAACTCTTCAATGTCTTCTTTTTTCAGAGGAAGCATCCGCAGCTGTCTGCGAAAGCTTTTCTCCGCCAATTCCAGAAAACCAGCATCCTCCGTCTCCGCATATTCTCGGTATACTTCGGTGCAGATCTCTCCCGTGTCTTTCCGTTGTCTGCCGGTCTGTCGGCAGCATTCCGGAAGTGTTGACCCGTTGTACCGGATCTCACTGATCCACTGTTCCAGAATGCGGATGAGTTCCCGGATCGTATATAATCTTCCTAAAATTGCTGCCGATACCACAGTCCCATTCCAAAGCATCCCAACAGAATCAGAAATCCTCCGAGCATCTGCATTCCATCCGTCCCCTTCCTTTTTAAGATCACTATGCGGTCAAATATCTGTCGCAGGCAGGATTCACCCAGGCGCTTTGCTGCGTCCGTCTCGGGTCCGTTCCATGCAGAGTGGCCGGCCAGACCACAGCCGCAGGCCGCTGCTTTTTAAGGCCCGCCTGTCCGTTTCCTCCCCCAGTTCATCCACTGCAATGACTTGAGGTGACATGGAACGCAAAAAGTAATAACATCCCCTGAGCCTTGGGACAGCCATCAAGCACATCCGTCCGCATCCCCAGATCATTCTGAGGTCTTCCCAGATAGCTTCCCTGCCAGCTCCGAGCGCTCGTCCACCACTCCCACCCGAAGTCCCGCACCATACGTATTACCATCGGAAATCTGGCGGATCAGATCCCTGAGCAGAGTGGTTTTGCCGACTCCCGGAGGCGATACAATCAGGGTATTCTGAAATTTTCCTTTCTTATAATTTTGGCAGGATACCGTCAGCTGCTCCCCGGATCTCATGGGCGACCCGGATATTGATAAACGCAATATTTTTCAGAGTGCGGATCACTGTTTCATTTTCCAACACAGCCTGTCCGCACAATCCGATCCGGTGTCCGCCTTCCACAGTCAAAAAGCCCTGTCTGATCTCATCGGCATAAGCATACCCGAATCCTGACACAGCCAGGCGATCAACTCCCGTATCTCCCGCTTCCGTCACCAGATGCGCTCCGTAAGGATGCTCCTGCCATTCCCCGCCGTTATTTAAGAAATAATCTTCTCTCGATGTTTCCACGATCACCGGCCTGTCCACACGTAGACGGATCTCGCAGATTTTTTCCCCATTATCCGCTGTCTTCTGCCAGAATGCTCTTCTCTTTTGCGGAAAAAATACGAAGCAGGCTGTCCATGTTTCTCCCCCGTAACTATTCAGAACCTCATGCGCAAAATCGTTCCTTCGGAACTTCTCCTTTTGCGAATGCAGGCATTCATCAAGACTTAGCTGATATTTAATGCTCTGAATAGTTACAATATATGTCTCCGTGGACAGGATATTCCTTTCAATCTTCTCTTTTTTCTATAGTGTGGTATAATAAGCGATAACTGTTTTTTATGACTTTTGTTTTGGAGGTTTTTATGAACATAATCTTTGTGGGCTGTGGCAAGGTTGGCTACACCCTGGTAGAGCAATTAGGCGGTGAGAATCACAATATCACCGTGATCGATACCAATGAGGAAAAGGTGAATTCCATCACGGATGATCTGGATGCCATGGGCATCGTGGGCAATGGTGTCAGCGTCCAGACACTGTCTGAGGCCGGCATTGACCATGCGGATCTGCTGATCGCCGTGACCGGATCCGATGAGCAGAATCTTCTGTGCTGTGTCATTGCGAAAAAGGCGGGACATTGTAAGACCATCGCCCGTGTCCGCAATCCTATCTACAATAATGAGATTGCTTTTTCTGCGGAAGAACTGGGGCTTGCCATGATCATCAACCCGGAGCTGTCCAGTGCCGCCGAGATTGCCCGGATCTTCCAGTTTCCTTCTGCAGTTAAGATCGATACTTTTTTTTCCAAGGGAAGGATCGAGCTTCTGCATTTCCGCGTGACCCATGACTGTCTCTTAAATAATTATGAACTGATCCATATCCGTACCACCTTAAAATGCGATGTACTGGTATGTATGGTCACCAGAGATAATCAGGTGCTGATTCCCCGGGGTGATTTTGTTGTCTTCCGGGAAGGCGATGTGGTAGCTATTGTGTCCACTCCTCCCAAAGGCCAATGATTTCTTCAAAAAGATCGGTATCGGCGCCGGCAGGGCACGTACTGCCATGATCGTCGGTGGCGGAACCATTGCTTATTATCTGGCAAGAAGACTTTTTAGAAGTCGGCATCCATACCAAGATCATCGATCAGGATCCCGCTCGCTGCGAGCATCTGAGTGAACTGCTGCCCAAGGCTTCCATTATCTGCGGTGACGGTACGGATGAACGTCTTCTGATACAGGAGGGGTTTTTGGAGAACGTGGATGCTTTTGCTGCACTGACCGGACTGGATGAGGAAAATATCCTCCTGTCACTGTATGCGAAACGGACTTCCCGCGCAAAGGGTAGTCACCAAGATCAACCGTATCAACTTCAGTGGTGTCTTAAGTGATATCAAGCTGGATACGATCTCCTCATCCGCGCCTGGTAACTGCAGATATGATCATTAAATATGCACGATCCATGAATGAATCTCTCAACAGTAATGTGGAGAATCTGTATAAGCCGGAAGACGGTCATGCAGAGGCACTGGAATTCTACATCAAAGAGGATTCTGCCGTTACCAATATACCTCTGAACCGTCTGCACATCCGGAAAAATATCCTGGTCTGTTCCATCGTCCGCGGAGGACAGGCTATTATTCCCAGTGGTCAGGACGAGCTTCATGTAGGCGATTATGTGGTCGTAGTACTGACACACATGCACGGCTGAATGATATTAAAGATATTATTGAAGGGTAATTTTTGTAGAAGGACACTATCATGAATTTTGCGATATTGAGTTTTATTATCGGATTTATTTTTACAATTTGAAGCTTTATTCTTACTGCTTCCCTGGATCGTGGGGTATGATCTACGGAGAATATCATGTGGCACTGATCTATCTGGTGACCGCAGCTGTTTGTTTCATTTTAGGAAAATTGTTAAGTTTCAGGCACACAGGACGTTTTAAGGAATTGTACGTCAGGGAAGGCTTCACTGCCGTTGCCCTGGGATGGTTTGTCATGTCTGTTTTCGGTGCTATTCCCTTCGTTCTCACCGGAGAGATTCCTTTTTTTATTGATGCTCTCTTCGAGACGATCTCCGGCTTTACGACCACAGGTTCCAGTATCCTGTCCGATGTGGAAGCACTCAGCTATGCCAGCCTGTTCTGGCGCAGCTTCACCACTGGATCGGCGGTATGGGCGTATTTGTATTTATTATGGCGATCCTGCCGATGATGGGTGGCTCCACCATGAACCTGATGCGTGCGGAGAGCCCCCGGTCCTTCCGTCAGCAAGCTGGTACCGAGAGTACGGGATACTGCGAAAATCCTCTATGGACTTTATATGGCGATCACTGTTCTGGGGCGTGATCATGCTATGCCTGTGCGGTATGCCGTTGTTTGATTCCCCTGTGTACGACCTTCGGCAGTGTCGGCACCGGTGGTTTCGGTGTCAAGAACAGCAGTATCGGCGGTTACTCTCCACTGATACAGAATGCAGTAACGATACTTATGATCTTAAGCGGTGTCAATTATACGGTATATTTCTGTCTGTTAAGCAGGCAGTTTAAGGAAGCTTTTCCATCGAAGAAGTTCGTTGGTATTTTTGATCATTTTCGCCAGTGCTCTGACGATCGCCTGGAATATCCGCCCGCTCTATGCAACTTTGGGAGAGACACTGCGGCACTCCTTTTCCAGGTAGGAACGATCATCACCACCACCGGATTTGCCACCACGGATTTCAATATGTGGCCGCAATTGTCGAAGACGATCCTTCTGCTTCTGATGATGATCGGAGCCTGTGCCGGCAGTACCGGTGGCGGTATAAAGGTATCCCGTGTGCTGATCCTCTTCAAGGCGATCCGCAAGGAGCTGTCCATGATGATCCATCCCCGGATGGTGAAAAAGATCAAGATGGACGGACACAATCTGTCCCACGAGACGCTTCGTTCCACCAATGTCTATATGACGGCTTATTTTATCGTACTCTTCGTTTCCCTGCTGATCGTCTGTCTGGACGAATATGACCTGAGCACAAACTTTTACCGCAGTACTGGCCACCCTGAACAATATCGGTCCCGGCCTGGAGTTAGTCGGTCCCACCCAGAACTTCGCATTGTTCAGTCCTCTGTCCAAATGCGTGCTGATGTTCGATATGCCGCCGGACGACTGGAACTCTTCCCCATGCTCGTGATCATGCTGCCGTCCTGCCGGAAGAAATATTAATCTTTAATCAGACAAAAAATGAGTCTGTGATGACATTTTAATCGTCACACAGACTCATTTTTTTCATACATACGTAATCAAATGTTGACCGAAATGAGAACGCTACATATCATTACAATCATTATATATGAATCTTTCAGACACTTCTTGCCGGTCAGTTCCTTCGTCCGTTCATCCGGCTGTCCAAAGCCAACATAAATATCTGCTCCCCTACCGGTATGTACAAATTTACCTTCTTCATCTACAACGGTAAATGCCCTCCCTCGGAATTTCCAGTGTCACCATCTTTTCTTCTCCTGGTGCAAGTTCCACGCGCTTAAACACGGCAAGTTTAGGATTGGGCACTTCGTTGATATCCTCAACCTGTACATAGACCTGCAATACATCCTCTGTAAAAAACATCTCCGTGATTTGCAACGGTTACTTCAACACCTACACTCTGTTCTTCCGTCTGTGCATATACCACATCTTCCGTCAATTCCGCCCTCGTAACTAGTGTGTATCAGCATAATTCAGCCCCATAACCGAATGGATAAAGCGGAGCTTTTTCCACAAAGCGATATGTCCTGTTCTTCATGGAATAGTCATCAAAATCCGGCATCCCCTGTAAATTGCGGTAAATGGTAACCGGCAATTTACCCGAAGGTGATATTTCTCCAAAGAGTATATCTGCAACTGCCTTTCCACCTCTTGCTCCCGGATACCATGTCTGAAGAACTGCATTCGCCCTGTTATCTGCCAGGTTCAAATCCATAGCACTTCCTGCCATCATACATACAATAAACGGAACTCCCATTTCTGCCACGATTTCCAAAAGCCTCTGCTGTGAAGGCGGAAGCATCAGCCCCTGCTTGTCTCCGGATGCATATGCATTGCCTGTATCGCCCTCTTCTCCTTTCAAGACTTTCGTCCAGTCCCAGACACAGAATAACAAGATCCGAATGTTCTGCAACTGTCATTGCCTCAGAGATACGGTCATCCTCTCTTGCCAGTTTTTCTACCTGATCTAAAAACAAATGGCAGCCTTCTGAATAAAGTACCCTGACATCATCGCCTACATAGTCCTGAATACCTTCCAGTACAGTAACATACCTTGAAGCCGTCCCATGATAATTGCCGATCAGGGCTTCTCTGGAATTGGCATTGGGACCAATGACTCCCGATTGTCTTAAGTTTCTTTTTTATTTAAGGGTAAAATGCCATCATTTTTAACAATACGACACTCTTGCATGCTGCCTCTATGGAAAGCTCAATATGTTCCCATTCAACAACTTCATACGGAATATTATCATATTCTGTCTCATCAAACATTCAACGGCAAGAATCTGGTCGTAAATAAACGAATGGCTGATTTCTGCAGTAGTTCTTTGGAAATAGCCCTCTTCATAGGCATTCAGGATTTTCTGATAAGTACATCCGCAATTAACATCGCAGCCCATCTCCAGAGCCAGTCTGACGCTTTCCTCCGGTCTGTCTGTCACCTTATGGTGTTCGCATGAAAATCACGGATAGCCCGACAGTCTGAAACATAATGTCCCTGAAATCCCCACTGTTTTCTCAAAACCTCCACCATCAGATAACTATGAGCACAGCATGGTTCACCATTGGTTTCTGTTGTATGCGCCCATAACCGCTTCGACTTTTCCTTCCCTGACACAGGCCTCAAACTGCGGAAGATACGTTTCCCAAAGTTCTTTCATGCTAACCTTTGCATCAAAATAGTGACGTTTTTCCTCCGGGCGGAATGTACTGCAAAATGCTTGACACACGCTTTGCCGTGCGCAGATATTGTCCCTCTCCCTCAGACCGTTGATATATGCAACACCCAGTATTGCAATCAGTGTCGGGTCTTCTCCATAAGTCTCATGTCCACGCCCCCACCCGGAAAAGAAGAGATTGACATTGGGCGACCAAAGTGTAATTCCTTTATAAATATCACGGTCTTCATGTTTTCATTTTCATTATATTTGGCTCTCGCCTCCGTAGAAACGGCAACTCCTATCCGCTCCGGAAGTTCTTCATCAAAAGTTGCTCCAAGCCCGATTGCCTGTGGAAAAACAGTTGCTGTACCCGCTCTTGCAACACCATGCAGGCCCTCATTCCACCAGTTATACTCCGAATATCCAGATGTGGAATTTCATCTGCACGTCAAAGCGCAGCTGTGAAGCCAGTTCCTCTACGCTCATCTGCTCCACCAATTCAGTAGCTCGTCTGACTGCCTCTTGTCTGTTCATAAATTCCTCCATAAATTTTTTTTCTGATTATTAGCTATATAGGCTTAATACGGTCTGGCGTTCTCCCTGAAAATCCTTTCTTGCCTCTGCCACACAGGTATCATAATCTGCCGAGTAAGGAACTTTCTGCTTGGATCTGAATCATTAGAAAAGCTGCGCTGTCATTTTCTTTTTGTCTTCTCTGATACTCTGTTGGCAGAATACCGTATTTCTCCCGGAACAGTCTGGAAAAAGCCTGACTGTTGGGAAACCGTTCTTTAATGCAATTTCGCCTATGGTCAGATCCGTTTCCTCCAGTTCCCGCAATGCATGTTCAAACCGGATGCTCCGCAGATAATCTTTATAGTTGATTCTGCCATACTGACGGAACATTTTCGACAAGTAAGTAGGACAATATCCAAATGTTGCTGCCAGGGTTTCCAGTGAAATTTCTTCTGCATAATGTTTCCCGAAGGTATCCAGTAATTCTTTCAAGATGTCCTGAATGAGTATTCCCCGGATAATAATCCTTCTTTTTCCTCAGGTATCCGATAAGCGGTTACCAGAAGATATTTCAGCTGATAAAAAGATACTCTGCATCAACAGTTCATAGCCGTACTCTTTTTGATCTGCTTGTCTGTACATTTTCTCAAGTAAGCAACAAGTTCTCCCTCCCCTTCCTTTCTTTCCACCGGAAAACCGCATTATCTGCTTTTCCATTGGGATCTGTAAAACAATTGCCTCATTTCGTCCCGATGTATGAATGGAATGCACTTCATTGCTGTTCACAATTATAAACTTTCCTGCCGGAAGGACATATTTTTTATCGCCGAGATAAAATCTACCTTTCCCTCCCGCAAGGCAAATATTTCAACACAGCTATGTTGATGCGCCTCACATATATATTTTTCCGTCTGCACCTTCGAAACGGAATACCAGCTTAAAGGGCAGTCCCCCGATCCGGCACCACTGCTTCCTGCCGGTATATCTTCTCTTCTTTCATAGTCATCCCTATTATTCCACACCGGAAGATTTTCTGTTCCATGATAAAATCTCACCGGCAGTTTCCCGGAGGGGGAAAAATTCTCCAAACAGCATTTCGGCAATTACCTTACCACCTCTGGCTCCCGGATACCAACAATCCACGATGGCTTTCACATTCGGGTTGTGTTCCGCCCATGGCAGATCTATGGCGCTTCCTGCCATTAACAGAACCACCACCGGTTTTCCCATCGCTGCAACAGTTTCCAGAAGTTCTTCCTGAAGTCCCGGCAGATTTAATCCCAGTTTGTCTCCGCCGGCATATTCATTCCTGGCATCGCCCTGTTCTCCCTCTATGGTTGCATCCAGTCCAAGGCACATTACTGCCACATCGGCATGTTCCACGGACAGCTTTTACTTTTTCCGTGGTACGCACTCCCACTTCTCAGCTCCGCTGCGGTCCGTGCTAATCATGTGTCACTCTCTTTATTTGTAAATTCTGTAATTTCCCGAAAGTGCCAAAGGCATGGCAAACAGGTACAGGAAATTATCATAATATCGTCTGTCCCCGGTGCGGAGCGGAGTATTCCAGAAGCGGTCTACGCATTCCTTTATATGAGGACCGTCTGCTGCCAGTGATGCCTGTGCATTGACTGCTACAATGGCAACCGGATGCAGTGCCTTCTCTTCCAGTCTTGTTCCATCAATCAGGAACACACCGTCCCAGTGTTCTCTCTGCTCTTCACAGTAAAAATCTCTGCAGCCGGTTTGCGATCTCCGTCTGCCACGGATCTTTATCATACCAGAGATGATCCATAGCAATGTTGGCTATGGTGCGGTATGCATCACTGTAGTACCAGTCATGCTTTCCGAAGATCTCCTGATGCCCAATGATGGGTGTCCCGTCATAGTCTGCGTATTCTGCGCTGAGACCGGTTTGTGGATGACATGCCTTATGCAGATATTCTCTGCTGGCTGCCGCAGCCTGTCTCCAGAATTCCCGGTCTTCCTTCCTCCACCTTCTCCGCAAAACAACTCATAAAAATGAGGCAGATGATATGAGGGGTCAGAAAAATCCATGTTTGTGACAAATTTGATCAGATGATTGGAAGGCTCCCACATAGGTTCTCCCGGATGTCCAGGCTCCCTTTTGTGGATACATTCCCCGCAGGATTGCTTTTTGCCTCTTTGCTGTAAGCAAAAAATACCTTCCCGTCCCCCGGCGGGCAGATGCAAAAACAATGCCATGGCAAAATACTCTTCTCCGTCCGGTGCCGGTCCCTCTGCATTGTGCGTTCCATCCGTGCTGCAGGACCAGGCAAAATAGTTGCGGCAGGGTCCTGCCGGAATATACATATAAGTCCGCACCCACTTCCAAAGGCGGTCGAATTCTGCCTTCTTATCCATCTGGACACAGACCATCATGCCGTAGGACATTCCCTCTGTGCGTACATCATGATTGCCGGTATCCTCCAGATACGCCATATCACCGCCTGCCTCATGATAAAAACGTTGTGCCTCCGTTCCGTAAAAAATATGGTTTCAAAGGTCTGTTCCAGTCTTTCCCCCGATTGCGGTCTCATCATAACCGCACTCTTTCAATACATTTCGATAAATTCCAGTCTGATATGCTCCTGCCATTTGCTCGTTCTCCGATTTTTATTTCTTTGACGCCACCCAAAGTAAGTCCGGCTACAAAGTACTTCTGTAAGAAAGGATAAATACAGATAATGGGCAGCATGGTAATGATCGTTGCCGCTGCACGCACGGAAGTCGGTGTTACGGTTCCTGCGGCATTCTTCATTGCCTCCGCTGAAGTTCCCTGATTGGTTACGGAGGATAACAGCTTCATCAATTCATACTGCAATGTGGTCAGATTACTGCTCATGCGATTGTAAAAGCATGGCATCAAACCAGGAGTTCCACTGTCCTACCGCCACAAACAGGGCTACTGTGGCATAAACCGGCTTACACAGCGGAGAATAGATCTTAAGAAAAATAGTGCTGTAACCGGCACCGTCCAGTTTTTTATGCAGATTCTTCCAAGCTGTCAGGGATTCCGTTCATATAAGTACGGATTACCAAGCATGTTAAATGCGCTTACCATTCCAGGGATCACATATACCCAGAAGTTGTTGGTAAGCCCCCAGCCCCTTATATAAAGGAATGTCGGGATCATTCCACCGTTTACATACATGGTGATGACCCAGAACAGGGGGAAACCTCTCTCTGGAACAGGAATCTTTTGCGGCTGACAATAAAAAGCAAGGATCGCATTGGCTGCCAGAGACAACAGGGTTCCGATCAGTGTTCTGGCAACTGTGATATAAGCGCCTGTGATCAGATTATCTTTATGTAAAACCGTCGTATAGTTTTTCCATGTAAATTTTCTCGGCCACAGATAAATTCCGCCACGCAATGCATCCGTACCATCATTCAAAGAGATTGCCAGCGTATTCAGCACCGGATATAACGTTACGATCACAAACAGGACCATGATGATGCCGTTTTTATGAACGGAAAAATGTCATTTTTTTTTGATTTGATCTTTATACTTTGTATCTATCATTGTAATTACCATCTCTTTCTGTTTTAGAATAACTGCTCTTCGCCGTTATGTTTTGCAAACTGATTGGCCAGAACGATCAGGATGATACTTACCAGGCTCTTGAAAATACCTGCGGCTGTACCTATTGCATAATCTCCCGGCTGATGCCCCATTTCAATACATAAATATCAATCGTCTGGGAGAACTTCTGTATCAATCCGTTTCCTAACAGATACTGAATCTCAAATCCGGCATTTAATACATTTCCTACATTCATCAGCAATAAAATTACGATGGTCGGTTTGATTCCCCGGAAGAGTAACATATTTAATTTTATTCCATCTTCCTGCGCCATCAATGGCAGCAGCTTCATACAGGAAGGATCAATGGATGTGATGGCTGCCAGGTAAATAATGGCATTCCATCCTGTCTCTTTCCACACATTGGCAAACGCGACGATCGGCCAGAAATAATTCGGATGTGCAAAAAATTGATTGGCTGTGTAATCACATGCAGGTTCATCAATATCTCATTGATGATTCCGCTTCCCGAGAGCATATCATGCAGAATTCCCGTTACGATAATCCAGGACAGGAAATGTGGCAGATAAGAGATGGTCTGAACAACCTTTTTCCCGCCATGTGATTTTATCTCATTCAAAAGAATGGCAAATGCGATTGCTGTCACAAATGTCACAACCAGGTTTATCACACCCATCGCAAGCGTATTCCGGATGACACGGATAAATGTCATATCCGAAAATAAGGTCTGAAACTTCTGCAGTCCCACAAACTCAGAGTGGAAAATTCCAAGCTTTGGCTTATAATTCTGGAACGCCATCGCCCATCCCGCCAGTGGAAGGTAATAGAAAATGATGCCATAGATTACCATCACACCACTCCAGAAACGATCAGCAGAACTTTCTGTCTCTTTATTTCTTTCCAGGTGATCTTTGCTTTATATTGATTTTCTTTTTTCTTTGGATCTTGTTCTCGTCAAAGCCATACCCCCCTCCCTTAAAAAAACAGGCAGATGAAATCTTCCTTGCATCTGCCTGTTTCAAATTTCATTTTATGTGTTATTCGTATTTCGCTGCTTCTTCCATTCTCTTATCAAGTTCTGTCTGTAACTCACCGATAAACGCACCCGGATCGCAGCTGTTGTATGCATCCATGTACTCTGCCCAGGCTGCGTCAAAATCCTTTGCCATTACAACCTGCGGAAGGTATTCATGCTTGATCTCGCCGATCTTATTCCATGCCATACCGCCTTCCGTGTCCGTGGTGAAGCTGTTTGAATAAGACCACATTGGGTACCATGCACCCGGAGCCTCGTTTGTTCCGATCATATCCACATAGGTCTCTGCGCCATAAGCAGAAAATGCTTCTTTACATCATCATTTAATCCGTCAAAAAATTCATTCGCCTGTCCATCCGGCTTATTCGCATTGATTCCGTCATCACTTGTACCGGAATACTGCGGAAAATAAGAATAGGTACAGGTATGGGATGCTTTTGTATGCAGTGTCAACCGCTCTGGTTCTCTGCTCCTCTGTGCGGTAAAATTCACCGTTGTCATCCACATTATAGTCAACGCCTTCCACTCCCCAGAAACGCAGGTTGTGAATATCCTGTGCCAGAGGAGGTCATCTACAAACTGCAGTGCAGCTTCCACATCCTCACAGCTTGTGGTGATCGCAAGACCGTCTTACATTTAACACACCGCCGGAACAGTATGCCACTGGTTTTTACACTCTCATCAATTGTAATCGGCAAGCGAATGTAATCGCATCCCTGTGCATCCAGTCCTGCCTGCTTGATTGCATCGCCTGCTGTGTAAGCGAAATCCCACCATTGATCGATCATACCCAGGACACGTCCTGTAGAAAGTTTGGAAATATACTCATCATAAGTCTGTGTAAAGGATTCCGGATCTACAATTCCCTTTCTGATATTCTTCATTCAATTTTTTGAAATACTTTACTGCGGTATCCGTCGTATTATAATCGATCACCGTCAATGTCTCCGGATCTACGATACAGGAGCCGTCATTGGGATATCCATCCAGAAACTGCGGCACATTCTCCAGGCAGAAATATCTCCAGTCATCGCAGAGAATCGTATACGGAATGTTCTCTGTTCCGTCTTCCATGGTCGGATTTGCCTCATTATATCTCTCAATCAGATCAAAATACTGATCCATGGTACGGATCTCCGGATAATCCGCCCATTTTAATACCCTGGCCTGAATCCAGAATGCCTCATCGTTGTGTGTACAAACCTTCTCTTCTCCCTTGATATTGCTGAACTGCGGTATCCAGTAGATATGTCCGTCGTCCTGGCGAAGCTGATCCCACTGCTGCTGTGTAAAGAAGTTTTTGATATTCGGATAATCATCCAGATAATCATCGAGTGCTACCAGAACGTCTGCATCATAGAGCTGTTTGACTGTCCGTCTTCCCCCGCAGATAAAGTCCGGCAGCTCACCACCGGTGATCATCATGCCGACAGCTTCCTCTGCCGTCTGTCCGGTCAGCCATGTTTCCTTTCACTTTCACGCCGGTCTTATCGGCAATGATCTGCTGAATCTCATTGTCGTCATTGATCTCTGATCCCGCTACTCCAAAAAAATGCGGTGAATTCTTTTTGATGCCACCTTCTTCTGCAGCAGTTGCGCTGTCAGTTTCCGTGCCCGTTGTACCGCTGCCGGATGTCTGGTTACCGTCACTGCCACATCCGGCAAACAGTGCCGCTGTCATTGCTGACACGAGTAACATACTTACAAGTCTTTTTTGTTCATGTTGTAACTACCTCCCCTTTTGATAAATCTATTTTACCTTTTTGAGAGGAACTAACAATCAGAGGAACTATAGCAAAAGACAGGGGAAATTATAGGTTCTTAATTTCCATACCCTGCTTTTTCTTTAACTTCTCCCTGTTGCATCTTTTTTACGGAATCTTGCGGGAGTGCAGCCCTTGATCTGAATAAAACGGTTCGTAAAATAATCCAGATCATGGTAGCCCACATCTTCTGCGATCTGAACGATCTTTTTTTATCGGTACGCAACAAGGCATCCGCAGCCTGCTCCATCCGGTAATTGTTCAGGTAGTCTTTAAAGGATTGTCCGTATTTTTCCGGAAAAGCTGACCCAGATAAGCACTGTTGACATAATATTTCTCACTCAGGCTTTTCAAGTGTAATATTTGAAGCGTAATTTTCCCGGATCTCTTTTTCCACCATACCCAGAATTCCTCTGGATACATTCTTCCAGCTGTGACAGATAATCCGCATATTCGCAGGCAAATCTGGTCAGATGTGCCTTACTTCCGCGCTTTACCCCCCCGGTCGCAAAGCTGCTCTCACTGATGACCCTTAAGATTTCCTCCTGGTTCACGTCATCATCCTGTTCACAGGCTAAGTGGATCAGCTGAAACAACAGATAATTAATATTCAGGGTCATCGTCTCCCCCACAAATACCGCGTTTACACATTTCTTCATAAAAAGAAAGCCACCGCCTCCCGGATTTCCAGATGATTGTTCTGTTCGATTGCCTTCAGCAGGCCATCCAGGCTCTGCTTACACATGATCAGTCCTTCCGGAGATACCTGGACCTCCTCCTCATAGAAATAGATATCCTTCTTTGTCCGGAACCCCTGAAAAGAACGAAGCATACAGGTATTGCCGTAAGACTTTGGCGATACTGTTGATATCCTGCACTTTTTCCTGCCCGACATCACCACATTTGTCTGTAAATTTGATGCAAGATATTCCCGGAACCGTTCCAGATACCGTTTTTTCATCCATCCCGTTTTTTTCCGGAACATAGTCAAACAAAATCAGTCCGATATCGTAGATTTTCTCATTGACAGAGACATCAAACACACACAGATCTGCATCTTCTTCTTTCCCAGGTATTCCCTGCTGTATTCATACAGCCGCCTCTGTAATGTCCGCATTTCCCCGATCTGTCGTTCCCTCTTCATCACAGACTTCTTCCATCTGGATTTCCACATATCTCACACCGGTTCCACCCTCATGTGTTCATGTATATATCTGGCATTCAGGTCATCAAACTTCCCCTGGATCAATGCGATCATATTTCTCGCCAGATAAGCCTGCTCCAGCTTCCGGTTCTTTTCATGATCCAGTTCCTCTCTGTTGTGCAGGGCAAGAACCTTATTCAGTACCTTGCACAGAATCTCGCTGTCTACCGGCTTCAGCAGGTAATCCGTGCAGTCATTCTGTATTGCCTGTTGTGCAAAACTAAATTCCGCATATCCGCTCAGTATAACAAAATAGGCATCTGAAATTTTTCTTTACGGATGTGTTCCAACAGTTCCAGTCCTGTCATCCGAGGCATTTTAATATCGGCAATAACCAGATCTACCTTTTCCTTCTTCAAAAAGCCAGTGCTTCCATCCCATTTGCCGCTGTTCCCGCAACCCAAAGCCTTCATTCTCCCAATCTACTAAAAGTTTCAAATCCCTGTAAAATAAACGGCTCGTCATCTACTAACAATACTTTCAGCATCCCCATGTTTTACCTTCCTGCAAACAGGGAATCCGTATCGTAACTGTCGTTCCCACCCTTCTCCTCCTTCTATATCAAATTCCACCTGTTTTCCGTTACCATTTTCAATCTGACACAGGCGTTGATAATCCCTACTCTTCCGCCGCCCTTGAGCATCTCAATGCTGGCATTGCACATGCGTTCTTTAATTCCTGCAAGTTTGGCCTCCGCCATACCGCTTCCGGTATCTTCAATTTCTATCTCCAGCCCTTCTTCCTGAGGCCTATCCTTACAAATATCCATCCGGGCTGTTTGCTTTCAATGCCATGCACACAGGCATTTTCTACAAAGGTTACAATCGTAATTTTGGGTATCTTGAAGTTTTCACATTCTCTGTCTACTTCAATGTCATAATTCAGCCGTTCTCCGAAACGATACTTTTGAAGCGCCAGATAAGCTTTCACAAATTCAATCTCCTGGAAGATACTCACGGAATCATTGCCCCATTCCACATACTGTCTCTGCATCACCGCAAGTTTGACACCATGTCAATGCTGTCTCGTTTTCTTTTTTTCAAAATGCTGTGCATCCGGATGCTTTCCAGTACATTAAACAAAAAGTGAGGATTGATCTGGCTGTGTAATGCCAGAAGTTCCGCATTTTTCTTCCCACCAGTATCTCCTGCTCACGGATCTTATTCTTATATACAGTCTCGATCAGTCCATTGGTACGTTCCACCATGCGATTATAATTTCGTATCATACTGCTGATCTCATCTTTACCGTCTTCACAGGGCATGGGAATAAGATGATCACTGTCTACCGATTTGAATACCCTGCTCAGTTCCGTAATCCTTTTGTAAAGGAACGGTTGAAGATCTGAACGAACCGGAAGGGAAAAATAACGTTCGCCACAAGGAGCAGCAATATGATGGGAAGTTCGTTCCGGATGCTTGTAAGAAAAAACTGTTCTCTACCGGCTTTACATAAATCGTAAGATCCACCATACAGACTGATGGTATGTTCATAGGCCTCTCTTATTGTTGCGTTATCCAGCCGCTGAAACTCGCTGCCGTAGCTGCCGTATTGTCCATTGAAAGGAGGATCCGATCTCCTTCACAGATCAGAACCTCATTATCATAGTTCATGTTTTTAATGATGCGCACCATACTGCCATAATCAAACTCGATTTTTAAGTACTTTTCTGTCTCTGCATCATAGAAATCCCGCTGTAGATAAATGATGCGCCGCTCCCTTTGTGATTCTGGAACTGCTGTCATCATAGACAAAAAAGAGAGCCCCTTTGCTTTTCGCCTCTTCGTTCAGCTGCAGATAGCTCTCTGTATTCTGAGCTTATCCGCGTATTGACCCTTCCTCCGTTTACAATGGTATCGTTATCCGTATACAGGGTAAATATCATACTGTTCATTCCCAGTGCATTTTCCAATAACGTCCCGCTCAGGAAATTCTGATATGCCGCCACATATTCTCCCAGAATTAGTGTATCTTTTGGATAAGAACTCTTCAAAATTGCGATTGGTATAAATACTGTTGCCTATCTCCCCGGCATTTCCGATCATACTGCTCAGACTGTATTCCACCGCACTGGCAATATTAGACATCTCATGCTCCCTGCGCTCTCTGTCAAATTTTGCAGTCGTCAGGAACACAACACTGTCTGTTACAATCAGGGGAATCAACACACAGACAACATAGAAAATATAAAACTTTTTTTTGATGGTGAAATCATCCATCCAAAGCCCCACTTATGTAATGCCTTCCCATAAGATCCTCTCCTCATTTATGTGAAAAAAGAGCAGACGTTTCTGTAGCCTGCTCTTCTTTATTATAGGACATCTACGATCTGCCCGCAATACATTTTTTTTATACGGCATTCTGCACAAACCAGGCAAAATCAGCATAGTTACTGCTGTCCTGTCCATTGGCAGATGCGTACATTCCTATCGTACATCCCACAAATCCCCCTGCTTCCTCCGTGGTATAAGGGAAGCAGACTGATATCCTCAGCAATCAGCATCTCCCTGCCATCCCGAAAAAGCCATCTCCGTGCCTCTGCCTGTCGCAATGCATTCGTATTTTAAAGAATTGTCTACCTTCTCTACCGGCTTTTCGGTGGATTCTCTCTTCCCCATGGATACAGGCTGTCACAACAAAATAATTCTCGTCAGCCCTTTTCCGGATCTCCATGCGCAGATGATTTTCATGATTCTGGTACAACACCATTCCTGCTGTCTCACATTCCTGCTTCGGTTCAAATTCCATCCCGGGCTCTGCATAGAATGCATAATTTTTTCTGACGGATTCCGGAAATAGGAACAATGATTGCAGTCAGATATTTTTTCCTTTTTGTATAGAGCCGCAGCAGCATCCCCGGACGGTGACTCAGCGAATAGTTTTCTTCACAGATTTCTTCTACACTTACCGATACCGTTTGTCCGGTTTTTCTCCCAGAAACTGATATGATCGGAAGTACTGCTTACTTCCTCTGGAAAACGGTATTCCTTTGTGGGCAGTTCAATGTATCTTCCAGATGCCCGACGCCTTCTGCAATCACCGGCCATCCATTTTCCCATGTGACTTTCTGCCAGAAAAGTCTCTCTTCCCATGCTGCTGTGTCCTTCACAAGGTCTGGATGCCGGATTACCACGTACCAGTTCCCCCTTACCATCCTCCACCAGATCTCCGTGTCCTGCGTAGATCACAGGATAGTTTTTCCCCAGATTCCTGTGGGTGAAGATCGGGTTTCTGGGGCAGCCCTCGAACCACTGGAACAGCTTTTTACTTCTTGCAATGCTGATGCTGTGCTCCGGTCCGGTTCCTCCTTCTGCATGCATCAGATAATAGTAACCGTCGATCTTATAAAGGTGCGGTCCCTCCGGCCAGATAACTCCTTTTACAGCCCCTTTCCAGATTGCCATGCTTTCTCCCACAAGCTTCATCTGCCGAAGATCCAGTTCCTGCACCCAGATTTCCCAGTCTCCGTTATAGCGGACTCCTTCCGGATTCGGTCGTGTTCCACAGTAATAGCATTTCCCGTCATCATCGAAGAAAAGACTGGGATCGATCCCGGGAGCATCTTCGCCGAGATAATAAGGATCCGACCACGGTCCTTTTGGATCTTTGCCGTTACAATGAAATTGCCTCCGTAGCTTACATTGGTAGTGATCATGTAAAACAGTCCATCATGGAAGCGGATCGTTGGTGCATAAATCCCCTGTGATATTTCACTTCCCTTCACCGGAAGTTGTTCCGGTCTGTCAAGAATATTCCCGATCTGCTCCCAGTGCGCCAGATCTCTGCTGTGGAAAAATTGGAACTCCCCCGGTGCATACACAAAACTGGAATTCACAATGTAATAGTCCTCTCCTGCCCTGCATATGGATGGATCCGGATAGAAACCGGATAAAATTGGATTCTTTGCTGTAACCATTTTTGTTTTCCTCACTCTGTTCTATATTGTGTATCCAAATCCTAAGATTGTAAATTTTTTTTTTATTCTGGTCTTCCTCTGTCACTGTAATCCGTACTTTATGGGATCTGCTTTCTGTCTCCCAAAACAGTAATACAGCATTACAAATGCAGCCAATTGTTCTTATGGGGATCCGCCGTCATACAATATACATCATTTACAAATACATCGGCCTTCCCCACATCCATTTCTCCGGAATCCTTAAATATAAAAACAGTGACTTGCAGGTAATCTCCATTTCAAATCCCGGCATCTGCGGTCTGCTTCCATCATACATCCAGTTATACGGAAATTCCGGTGTCTGTGTAAGGCTTCCGTCCATTTCCACACTCTGCAATTCTATATCTGTGGAAGTAAAACTACCCGTCCGGATTTTGGCTCCTACATAACGGTTCTTCTTATCAAGCAAAAAAAAAATTCTTTCAAAATCAGCACCGATCACTGCCGGTCCGAAAAGCTTTTTCCGACAGGATCTGTTCCTCCGTCATTCCTTCCACAAAAGTCCCAACTCTTGCAGGTTCTGCTGCATCACAACGCTCAAACAGATATTGCAGGCAGTCCGCCATAATGGTATGTCCGGTATTATTGGGATGAAACATATCATAAAAAAAACTGATTTTTAGATAAAATTCTTCCCTCGCCGCACTTTTCGGAAAACTGTGGAGTGACCGCATTGAGGATGCTCACCATGGGAAGATCATAAAGATCCCCCCACCGGCCTTAACCGCTCCTGTAAATTCCAATCATTTGCAAATACCGAAAACAGGAGAACCACTGCCGGCTTCCATGGCAGTTTCAACACTTTCCGCACCAGGCTTTCATAACAGACACCCTTTGTCTCATCTCCCTCATCGTTTACTGCAAATTCAATAACCACAATATCCGGTCGTTCCCCTTCCCTGAGCACATCCCGGTCAAACCGGATCATTCCCAGTTCTGAAGGTGTTCCGCCGACTCCGGCTTTGATAAACCTGACATTGTTCTGTGTCGAAAAACGATTCTGAAACAGTTGAAAGGACTTATATGCATAGCATTCCGTATGGATTGGTATAGCTCCGGCTCCCTGCGTGATAGATCACCGATATAGGCAAGCGTTACCTCTTTTTCCTGCCTTAGATTTTTTTCAACCACCTTACGGATACGATAAAGGGATTCCCCGGCTACAACAAGGCGGCTGATCATGCCTGCCAGTATTCTTCCGAATGCATATCTATAAACAGATCCTCTTCCTCCGGAGGTGCTTCGTATCCGTCATTTAGGAAGAGTCTTACACTGACTTTTCCCATCCGCTCCGGCGCTGCAAACAGAATTTTAATCTGTCCCGGCACATGATCATCTCTGTCCACCTGTAATCCGACAGATAGATTCTATGTTCCATGCCGTCACACTTAAGAGAAAGTCGTAAAGATTCGTTCCACCTCCGTACAGGTCCTTTTTTCCCCATACATCTGAAATACAAATTCTGCGGTTTTCTTCCGGCCGGTCCGTCACCACGCTTACGCCGATACTATGTACCAGTCTGCCAAATCCCTCTACTGTCTCCAGAAGTGTCAGTTCTTCCTTATCCGTAACATTTCCGTGATCTGTGCACTGTTGATCAGCCGTCCGTCGCTTTCATAGATAAACTGGATTCCGGTTCCGTCCTTTTTTTTGCCGTTCTCCAAAAAAAAATATCTTTGTCTTTTAATATATAGAAGGGTCTTTGCCTTTTCGGATCCTTCGGTGCTGCCGATCCTGTCATTTCTATCCCTCCCGAACTTTTATCAGTTCTATTATAGTCCGGCTCTCCTTGCACAAACACCCGGGAAAATATAGGAAATGCAGGTAATAATTTTATATCCGGCAGGCTGCAAATCGTCTCCGGAAGGAATTCCAATCTTCTCCGTCGCTTCGTTCCATGACAATTGCTTTTTGCTTTTGTCCATCCGGAATATATTTCTTTATAATGTTTTGCATCCGTTCCGGTGTCTCTTCGGCATCGGTCATCACCAATATAGTCTCTACGGCTTTTCCTGCTGCCAGAAAATACTCCATAATGTTCGGTATTTTCCCCTGGTGCAGGAAACAGGACGCAGTTTCTGTGGAAAGTGCTTTTAAAAGATCATTACGCTCCGCTCTTTTTCCGCTCTTTCAAAATATGCCGGTGTATATACATAGATCGTACTTACTTTCTCTTCCTCCGCAAGATAATCATAATGTATATGCACCTGACCGTGCACTGTATCCGCCAGTTCTGTCAGCGGGAACCCGGATCTGGCATTTCCAGATAGTTCACAGCCCTGTCTCCCGAGTATCCCACCGGAGCATCCGGGTTGATTACATCCGTACCATTCGCCCTGAAATACATTATGGTATCCCGGCGTGATATTGTGGATTTCCCCTGTCCAATATCCTTGTCTTTCCTGATCTTTCCTGAGTTTTGAATTCTTTTTCCTTCCAGGGCGGCTTCTACCGAGACTGCCTCCGGTGCCTCGAAGATACGACTGCTGTTCCCTGTTCCGTAATGCAGATTCCGTGAGGGATGTCCGGGTATTTTCCTGCAGGCCTCCCCTGCTTCATCAGTCTCAAAGCGGATCTGGCGGTATACCGGATCAAACATCAGTATCTGTTCTTCCATGGTCTGTCGCTGTAGTCTCTGTCTTGTGATTCTGGCTGTTCTTTCCCCCGGAATGTCATCCGTTTCTGCCCCCGCTTTCCGGAACAATAACGGTACAAAATCATACAGGCTTTTCCTCCAGACATGCCATTCGTGATATCCCTCATATACTTTGGAAATGCAATACTTTCCTGCATTTTCAAACTTTTGTTCTATCTGCTTCATTCCCGTTCTGATCTGATCCTCATAGCATCCACAGGACATAAATACGACATCAATGTTTCCTTGCTGTCGCAGATCCCGTTCCATCTCATGAATAGCAACTCCGGAAAATACACCGGCAGAGCAGAAAATAACTTCATATTTTTTTGCCACAATATCCGTAGTCTGCGCCGATCCCAGGGAAAGTCCCGCCATCGCCCGGTAATCTCTTCCCTTTCTCACCCGGAAATTATTTTCAATATAAGGAATAATGTTGTGGATCAGTTCACTCTCAAAATTTCCAGGGGTAAAATACAGGTTTTTTCTCCATCTTTGAAGGCATAGCCACTGCTCATGACCACGATCATTTTCTCGCACTTTCCCTCTGCGATCAGATAGTCCATGATAAAGTTCGTCTTCCCACTGCCAGATCCATCCGGTCTCGTTTCTCTCCTACGCCATGCTGCAGGTACAATACCGGATATCTTTCATCTCCTTCTTCATATCCATAAGGTGTATAGACATAACATTCCTTCCAGGTGGCTGCTCACCTTCGAAGCATGTATTACAGATGCTGACCGTACCATGAGGAATATCCTTTGCAAAATAGAAATCCCATTCTTCTCCTGCACCTCAAAGTATTGATCGCAGCAAAACACCCATAAGAAATTCCGGCGTACGGATTGCAGATCCGGACACCGTCCACATACCAGAAATAATAATGCATCCCCCAGTGAAAATGAACTTCCGCAAAAAATCGCCCTGCCCATCGGGCATCAGATTTATTTTTCTTATTTGTAAAAAATATCCCCCCCAAGTCCGGCAACCTGTACTTTTTTGCTGCCGGTGCATACAGATAAAAAATGACTTTGCCGTCTTCTTTCACTGTAAACAGATGGTCTTCCTGCTCTCTTTTTTCTATTGATATCTGTCCAAAGTCCGTTTCTCTTCTCGTTCATAAAAAAATACCCCCAATCCTTTCTTTAGTTTAAAGGAATTGAGAGGTATTTTTCTATTATGATTCTTGTTTTCGGCAGCACAGAGTGGTGGAAAATTAACGCTCTATGCGGCCCGGGCGCACCAAAATATTCAAATTACCGCAACATGCGGCGAAGTTTCTCATTCGGCCACCGTCGGCCTGCTGCCCGGAGAGGTGTTCGAGATAGAGGGGGTCACAGATGAGGCTGATATCTGCCTTACATACGATGGTAGCCAGCTTCGCTTTTCCCCCCAGATGGTTGAAAAATTTGAGATACCAGCCCCTGCTACCGCCTGCCCGCCGCCCTCTGAATGTCAGACAGTGGAAGAGCTTTATTTATTCGGGCTGCATATTGAACAATACCGGCACGCAACACGCCGACCTGAGGATTATTATTTAGAAGGGCTCAGGCGGGATGCAACCGATATCCGCCTCAACAGCGCATATGGCCTTTTGCTGCTGCGCTGCGGCCAGTTTGAAGCATGCAAGCCGTATTTCAAGCAGGCAATTTCAAAAATGACAGTCAAAAATCCAAATCCACCTGCTACAGATCCCTTTTTTTTTTATTTAGCAATTGCTGAGCTGCTAACAGGAAACCGCATCCAGGCCTATGATCTGTTTTATAAACGA
>VOFJ01002772.1_pt1 | contig 24133 bp, 39 predicted proteins | sample 5384081 | NCBI WGS metagenome assembly VOFJ01 (sample SAMN12384729, study PRJNA508395) | human gut metagenome | isolation source: healthy gut I | host: Homo sapiens | reverse complement strand
AGCCTTACTCTGTCGTATTTTTGCTCCATAATTAAAGAAGCCCCCAGATTGGCTGACAGCCCTGGGAAATTCCAATACAAATCGCCATAAACACCTGATTTACTTTTGAAATAACTCCTACACAGGCGATTGAATATCACTTCCATAGACAGATAAACCGCCATAATAACGTAAAATATTATTCAGTACAATCTGAACAACCGCCATAGCGATTCGATTAATACAGGACGCCATTCCGAGAGAAAATAATAGCTTTCAGCACTCTGAAGAAGGCTTTAAACATGCTCATCTCCAGATACATTTTTACGAAATTTTCCAAAATAAATAATCACCAAAAATTCCGGAAACAACCTGTCCGGATCACCGTTGCCCAGGGCAGCACCCTTGATTCCCCAACCAAACCCAAAGATGAAAAGGGGATCCAAAATTGTGTTGATAATGGCACCTGTAAGAACACAGGTCATAGAATATGTGGGGCTTCTGTCTGCACGGACAATATGATTTCCTCCAATGGATAATGCATAAAAAGGGAGTCCCACTGCTGTAATCCCAAGATAATCCACCGCATAAGGGCATAACATCTGTCGTTGCACCAAATAAGCTTAGAAGCGGACGCAAAAAACAGAAGTACTGCCACTGCCAGAATCACACCGGTAATCACCAGTGTGGAAAGTGCAGTTCCGGCTATGGAGCTTGCCTTCTTCTCTCTTCCGGCACCCATTTCCAGGTTATAGTTAGACGCACCTCCAATTCCCAGAAGCAGTGCCAACGCCGTTGCAATAGTTGTTACAGGAAATGCAACATTGGTAGCCGCATTTCCCAGCATCCCCACGCCCTGGCCAATAAAAATCTGGTCCACTATATTGTACAAAGCACTGACCAGCATGCTGATAATAGCCGGAATTGCAAATTTCCCCGATCAAACCACCTCCCACTGGAGCCGTTCCCAATGGATTTTGCTCCTGACTGATGTTTGTTTCTTCCAAAAAAAATCCTCCCCCTGTTTAAAAATATTTCTGTTTATTTCTCATAAATTCTGATATGAATCATAACAAATTCTGAAAAACGATTCAAGAATTTTATGCTCAAAAAGCCCAGCTGCATACACAACTGGGATTTTTTGTATGAATATGGTTATTATTTCGCTATCTGTAGGCGCACCGCCATATACTCTTTCCCCGGCAGCTTTACTCGGAATTTCCTTTATGAATACCTCCATCTGTAATAGTCATTTCCCAGGTATCGATTATTTCCACCTGATACTCTGTAGTATCATCAAAGTAGAAGTCACGGAAGCCCGGCCGCATGAAGGAATAATAGTAAATAAAATAATCTTTCCTCGCCGGGAAACCGGCAGCACGGCAGGCAACCTCATCCCATTTACAAGGCATTGGTTCCACACCAAGTCCCGGTGTTTCTTCCATGATTTTGCAAGAAATCTAATACGATCCGGTGAGGTTCCGTGAAGAACGCCGCCATGAGACCACCAGAGAATACGATCCGGGCTGAGATAGGTTTCACCGTGTCCCGGATATCCTCCGCGGCAGAATGCCTCCCAGAATCTTCTTGTCATTTCCTCACCGCTGATATTTCCCCAGCCAAACTGAATGTTGCCCTCATAGCAGATTTCATCCAGAATTACAGGCTTATGATATTTCTCACGCCACTCATTTACCAGCTCGGAGGAACGGTATGTCTCTGTTCTCTGGATGCTGCAGTGGGTAATCCAAGGCAGGTTATAATCGTAATATGCCTTACAGTTATGAATGGATCTGAGATGATGGTAAGGATCCTTCTCACAGATAATGCCGGCATATCTTTCCCAGTCAGAAAGAGTCTTTTCATGCATCAGATCATACTCATTAGCCAGGGACCACCATACATTTCGGTATGCGGAAAAACGTGCCAGCACATACTTCCAGTAACGGTCATCATCCTCTGCTTTCATCATGGAGAATCCCCATCTGTCGTATGGATGCATAACAATCAGATCAGCCTCAATTCCCAGATTCATAAGTGCCTGAATACACTTTTCAATATGCTGAAAATGGGCTGGATTGAATCTGGTAAAGTCCCAGTCATTGCCCGGAGCACAGCCATTATATTCCGCGAAATTATTTCTCATTTAACACAGAGCTGTCGCAGGGTGTTCCCTCATAAGGATAGGTAATCGGCTCATGAAGGTTGTAGTCATAGTGCTTGGGAAAAAAATACAGAACCGGATCTTATTAAAAAGCATTTTCTTCCAGAGTTTTCAGTGTCTGCTTCTGCAATTCTTCGTTCTGCAGATTCCATACATAACATGTAGTTCCAATGCAGTGATAGGGTGTTCCATCCTCATAGGCAAGATAATAGGTACCTGCAACACGAACCGGTCCATGGTTGTCTGCGGAAGGGGGAGTTACGGTGAAACTACCAGTCAGCATATTTCTGACAGCACATTTTTCTGCGTTCTTCCCACCATCAGCAATTCCAAGCTTATGTTCAGGAACTTCTTTATCCGGCACTTCTTCTCCCACCTTAATGTCAAAGGAAGCCTCAATTTCAAAAGTATACTCGTCTGTAAAAAGACGGCATAAATCTTACTCTATAAGTACCATCTCCATCATAAAAAACCCATCTACCGTTTTCTTCTCTCATTTTTACAACAAAAAGTACCTTTAATCCACTGGTCACAAAATGGATTTCCTTCCTTTGGACCGCTTATGGTCACTTCAAAAATGCCCCATTTTTCTATTGTTTTTTTGCATAATTTAATTTCATTTTTCTTGTCTCCTTCTCCATTTTAGATCTCTTATATTTTATATATCTCTCTTTCAAAACTCCAAATATGCGCTGCGGATTTGTCTCGATATCACTGCCGCATCTGACATCTTATGAGGATGCAGACTTTGATTTACTGCCCGTATAAATAAAAATCCCCCATGCTTTTTACTATCATAATACGTCAGAAAACATGGGGTTTGCAACGTTACTTTATTAAGAAAATGTATGAATTTTTAATCTGTCCAGAGCGTGTTTGAAAAAGTGGCTAAATGCCTTTTCTATTGTTCTTTACGCGTTTTGACAATCTCAAAATAATCAAAATCCGCATACCGTCTCACCCCCGTCATATCGTGACAGTACATTCCGAAGTGAGCGCCGGTGAATCCATCGCTTTGCTCGTCGGTGAGAATGTTGGTGGGGACTTCAGCCAGTTCCCCGATAGTCTTTTCCATCCAGGGAGTAGAAGAATTTTGCGTAAAGTCCTTCCTGGGTGGTGGTCACGCGCAGGTATACGGGCCTTCTTCCGGGATGGAGATTGCCGGAATCACATCTTCTACATCAAAGTGATCGCTCTTTATCAGGCGCAGCTTTGCAGGCTTTTTTCAAATCGAGTGTCTGGGAGCCAAACTCTTCCTCTCTGGTCTTTACCAAAAGGTAGAAATTGCCAGTATCATACATATAGGCAAGTCCTGCCATCTGCCATCTCTCTCTGCAGGTCGGGGCAAACTCTACACAGGTTTCCACCTGAACATAGCGGTCCTGCTGCCGCCGCGCCACCAGACTTACGTTATAGCAGGAATTCAGGGGATTCCTCGACCGTAGAGGCGGAGATAGCCAGGACGTTCTGTCAGGCTGGTGTAGCTGTCATAGGGCTGGCGCAGGGAAGTATAGCGCACATCTAAAAGCGCAGAGGTCTTCTTCACTGGCATACTTAACTTTTTATCACATTCTTCGTCCACAGCATTCTTCTCATTCAGATACTCTTTTTTGTTTTCGAAAGAATTTCAGCAATGTCCGCATTCTTTGCAGTTTCATTATTTCCAGCACTGTCTACAATTTCTAAATCAAAGTCTTCTTTTCCATAATCCTTCCCCTCTTCCTCTGGAAAAAGATACTCCTATTCCTGTCGGCTCCTCTGTCTCCCACTGTCCAAATCGTCCACCGCAGGCCAGTCTTAACCAGCCCTCTTTGTTCCATACCATTTTCTGAATTGCAGTCTCACGACCAAGCACGCACTGTCTGCTCCCCTTCGGCGGTCTTGCACAAAGATGTACCATGTACCACTCCCCCGTTTTGAGTGCATACAAGATCTGCATGTCCGCATTTCTGCAGTTTCTCTGGATTATCCACATCAGAGGTAAGTACCGGATTGCCTGGATCTTCCTCGTATGGTCCCCAGATGGAACGGGATCTCGCCATAGTTACCATATGCTCATATCCGGTTCCGCCTTCTGCCATCAGCAGATAATAATATTCTCCAATATGGTAAATATGTGGACCTTCTGTATAGCCGCGTCCGGTTCCCGGAAAACATTCTTTTCGCCTCTCCCACCAGACATTCCTTCTCAGGGGTCATACTGCTGCACCAGAATTCCCTTGAAATTGTTGATCATATTCACAATATACATTTTTGCCATCTGTATCATGAAATACAGATGGGTCAAAACCTGAGCTGTTCAGATAAACCGGCTCAGACCAGCCGCCACGGATGTCCTTTGATTTTACAAGATAATTATGGGTATTAAAAAGTCCTCCGGTACGGGTTTTCACGTCCGTATAAATCAGCCAGAAGTATTCCCCGTCCCAGGAAATATCCGGTGCCCATACGCCACAGGAATCATCCTCACCAACCCATATTAAGCTGGCTCATTCTGTTCAGCGGCGATGGCAGTTGTTCATAATGCTTCAGATCTTTAGAATGATAGATTTTCACACCAGGCCACCATTCAAAGCTTGAATTTGCAATATAATAATCTTCTCCAACACGTATAATACTTGGATCCGGGCAAAATCCCGGAAGAATCGGGTTCTGAATCATGTTTTTTGCTCCTTTATCTGTTTCATTTTACAAAATAAACTTAAAAAACACATTCTAAGTATAAGCTATTTAAATTTTTTTTTTACACACTTTGTTTCAGAAAGATGTTTTTTACCGGTCAAACAAAAAGGACTGCAAAATTACACGTATTCTGCAATCCTTTTCCTATATTTACTTACCTCACAGCAGAAAACCTTATTCTAATGATTACTTTTTCTGCCTGTTTTTCCAGCAGCTCTGGCAGACACATTGGTTTCTTTCCTTCCAGCTCATCTGCCATATTCAATGCCAGTATATTCCAGTTAATAAAGCCACCATTCATAACCGGTTCTCCATTAAATGGATTGTAATACTCATGAAGACATCCTGTTTTCTCCAGGTCCTCTCCCATAAGGCGCATGGTGCGCTTGTACATAATTTCTGCCTCCATGCGGTATCCGTAGTTCAAAAGTCCGCGAAATACCACATAGTTTGCAACCAGCCAGATCGGGCCAAGCCAGTTGGACGGATTATTGGTAACAGACAGGTCAAACATTTTTTCATCCTTTGAAAGCGTGGTCAGACCGAAGTCAGAACCAAAGGTATCAGGATCAAAAAATATGCTTCACCATATCTGCAGCCTGCTCTTTTGTGGCAATTCCTGCATACATGGGAATAAAGCCAGACCATACACGTACTTTGATGGGCAATGTCTTCCAGAAGACTCCCAGTCCCCTGGTGGAACCAGTCGTATTTCCTCGTCTTAATATCCACATCAACTGAGTAGAAGAAACGATCACGCTTGTCCCAGCATTCCTGCTGGATAGCACCGAATCAGCGCCTCGCGCTTATCCAGAAGTCTTCTTCGCCTCTTCCTCCTTGCCAAACTTTCTGTATAATCTGGCACCAGCTTCCAGCTCCACACACATAAAGCTGTTCAGATAAATATTGGCAGTGGAAAATGGCGGACGGCCAAAAGTAGCCGGATCATTGTCCATGCCGATCATAATATCATCCTGCCATACATACAGTCCGCTGTTTTTCATGAAAATAATAGTGATCATAACATTCAAAATACTTCGCCACGCCTGAAAGAAATTCTTCCGTCCAGGCATAGTCACCAGTATAATCACTGATCAGGCACATCTGACTGCAAAGAAAGGGCTTATGCATATTCATAATCTTGCCTTCCTTATGCCTCATATTCAGATAAGGCTCCGGCCAGTCTGCCACCTCGATCATCATGGGAATATATCCATCTTCCAGCTGATGGTCGAAAGAAATTACGGATATTTCCCCCTGTGCGTGCTCTATAATTCTTGGCTTCAGACCCGGATCCTGGTAGGAATCCGCCAGATTCAGAAAGCCATATACGGACCAGTAGGTATCCCAGTCCCATACATTTCCATCGTAAACAGAGCCCGGATCAATAAACGGGTAACGGATAAAGCTTCGCGGATTCTTAAAACATCCTCCGTATGAGACATTACAAATTCTTTTTAATTCCTGTCTATACTGCTCTGTCCTTTTTATCTTCCATAAAATCAACCCTTTACAGCTCCGGCTGTCATACCTTCCATCAGTTTCTTATTCAGTGCCATGTACAGAATCAGAAGCGGGAATACACTCATGGATACAGAAGCGAAAATTGCACCCCAGTTCTTGGATCCAAACTCATCAGAGAAGTACAGAAGTCCTGTCTGAACAGTCTTCAGCGCAGAATCACTAATGAATGTCATGGAAAACAGAAGGTCGTTCCATTTAAAGAAGAACTGAAGAACCAGTACGGTTACAATAGAGTTCTTCATAAGTGGTGTTACAATATGCCACATCAGTCTGTAAATACCACAGCCATCAATAACGGCTGCCTCCATAATATCATCCGGGAAGGAACGAAGATATCCCTGAACTAGATAAATGGACAGCGACAGACCAAATGCTATGTACGTAATGATCAGACATGTTCTGGTATTTAACAGGTTTGATCTGCTGTAAATCTGGAACAGCGGGATCAAAGCAATTGCTACCGGAATCATGATACCGAAACGGAAATACTGTGCAACTGCATTTCTGAATTTCCATTTCATCTTTGTTACAGCAAATCCTACAGTTACTGAGAAAAAATACAATAAATACAAGTGCTACTAATGTAGTGATCAAACTGTTCTTAAAGAAGGTGGACATATGTCCCCTTGTCCATGCATCAGAATAGTTCTGGAAATAAAAGCCATCATTTAGCGCATAAGCTGGCTTCTCACTCCACTCAGCCTGTTTCTTGAAGGATGCAGTAAGCATCCAGAATAACGGATAGATCTCAATTACGCAAAGAAGGAAAAATTACAATTCCTCGAAAAGCTGCTTTTTACTTTTTTTTTTCATAATATTTCCTCCTTTCAGTCTTTCACATCAAATTTGTTGATAACAAGAGATCCAACTACACAGATCGGGAAGATCACGATTGCGATAACGCTGGCGTAACCAACCTTATTATAAGTAAATGCAACGTCATACATATACATGGACAGTGATTTTGTTGCACTTCCAGGTCCGCCCTTTGTAAGAGCCATAGCAGACTCGAACATTTTTACAGTTCCGGAGAAGCTGAATACGAGGCTGGTGATTACCATCGGACGAAGAAGCGGAAGAAGAATGTTTTTAAATAACTGCCATCCACCGCAGCCGTCGATTCTGGCTGCTTCCAGGATATCATCAGAGATATCAAGGAGTGCTCCATAGAAAATTACGGAATAGAATCCCATGGCTACCCAGATATCCATTACGCACAATGCCCAGAGAGCTGTGCTGGACTGGCCGATCCATGGCTGAACAAGGTTCGTAAAACCAAGAGAGTCAAGCAATGAGTTTAACAGACCATAGTTTGGCTGAATCTCATAGATCTTTGCAAACAGCTGACCTACTGCAACAGTAGGAAGTACTACCGGGAAGAAAAACCAGAGTTCTTACGATGGTTTTGCATCTTCTCAGCCAGAATTTAAACATCAGGGAAAGTAAAAAGTCCCATTCCAACCTGGCCAACGGTTACTACCAATACATATTTACAGTTTACTGTCAATGCATTTAAGAAGTTCTTGTCTCTGAAAAGTCTTGCATAATTGTCAAATCCGGCAAATTCCCACTGAAGTCCCGGGCTGCCGCTGAAGAATGAATAATACAACGACCAGATAACCGGTACCATTACGATAATGGTGTAAATAATTAATGCCGGAACTACGAAAAGGGATATCGCTTTCTTATTACCTAATACCTTGTTCATAAAATTCCTTCCTTTCTGATTTCATACGAAACTGCGCCTTTGGCGCTCCCACATCTAACATCCTATTTCTAACAAAAAATGGGAGTGTCTGCTGGCAAACACTCCCATTTGAAGTTCCAAAAAAGCTTATATTGCCAAAGCTGTTACTTACTGCATGTCATATACATCCTGGATGGACTGCATATATTCTTCGCCAGTCATTTCGCCGTTTAACAGAGGCTGTACATTTTCCTGAGCTGTCTTGGAGATTTCGCTAGGCATTTTTTTGCTTCCCACCATGCAAATCCTTCTGTGGATTTGTCAATCTCGTCAAGAACAAGCTTTGGTGTAGTTATCCATATCATCTGCTGCAACATCATATGTGTAACCTTTAACAGTTCCCTGATCTTCCATAGCTACGTTTCCGATGTTCTCCATGAAGTATTTCAGGAACCAGCCAGTAGCCTCATCATATTTGTCGTTGTCAAGTGCAAGAATGTTACCACAGTTCATAGAGTAAGAAGTAGCGGAGCTGATGGACTCATCTGCAACCGGAATGTTGAAGAATCCGATTCCGTCCTCGCCTGCCGGGTTCTGGGAATCATCTGTCAGGTTCTGTGTAAACCAGGAACCATTGTAGAAGATAGCTGCTTTTCCACTCATCAGCATGGAACCAGCTGTGTTCATATCAACTGTTGTGATACCTTCTCCGAAATATCCTTTCTCTGCCCACTCTGCAATCTTATCAGCTGCTGCAACAAGTTTCTCATCTGTATAAGGAACTTCGCCGTCAGCTGCTTTTGTCATAATGTCGTTTCCTGCGGTTCTTACTGCGTATGCATTGATCAGACGGGTTGCACCCCATTTGTCAGATCCACCAGTTGTAAGAGGCTGGATACCTGCATCGGAAAGTTTCTGAAGAACCTCTTCAAACTCATCCCATGTAGTAGGAACTTCGCATCCTGCCTGCTCGAACAGGGCTTTGTTGTACCAGAAGCCTTCTACATTCAGTCCAAGAGGAAGATCATAAAGATCATCTGTTCCGGATAATCCTTTCAGAAGCTCAACAGCACCGCTGTTTAAATAATCTGCTGTTCCGATCTCGTCAACAGCTTCTGTAATATTTTTAACCTTTCCGGAATCGATGAGAACGCTGAGCGGAGCACCTGCTTCGTAAGCGAACAGATCCGGAAGATCATTGATGCTGCAAGTGTAGCAATTTTCTGCTGAAGGTTGTCAGAAGCAACCATCTCATATTCCCATGTAAAATTCGGGTTTACATTTTTCTGATAGTCTTCGCAGATTTTGTTTAACAGCATACCATTGTCATTATCTTCTGCCCAGATGGTAAGGATTTTGATGTTTTTCTCAAGCTGCGGATCCTCTCCCGAGTAATCTGCTGCAAATGTAGGAACTGCAAACATTGTGCTTGCTGTTAATGCTGCCATTAAAATAGCTAATGCTCTCTTTTTTTCATTATAAATTCCTCCAGAATTTTCAAAATTATTGAACTTTGTTATAATTTACTCTTGATAGCCATTTACTTTTTCGGTCACGTTTAATTTGTTTCTTTGTATCCCCCGGGAAATATCTTATGGTTATATAATACCATTGTTCTGTTTTTTACCAGTGCCTAATTTTTTTGGTAATGTACAGTTTTTTAGACTGTTTTTTATAAAAAGTTTCACTTGTCCAGGCATTCAATTGTGCTAAATATATAAAATGCACATATTCAGCAATTTGAATATGTGCATTTTTGCAAATCCTGTTTTTATCATTCTGCTTTCCACACGTTTCCCTTTATACTCATTGGGAGTCATGCCCTCGTGTTTTTTAAAAATATCACAGAAATATCTGTAATTATTATATCCCACCATTTCACTGACTTCATTAACCTTATATCCATCCTGCAACAGCTTCTTCGCCTTTTTATGCGAAGGTCCGTCAGATATTTCACATAAGATGTACCAACCTCTGTTTTAAAAAGAACACTTAAGTACGCCGTGCTCATTCCAGCTCTGTCTGCAAGCTCACTCAGCCCGATATCCTGATCATAATGCTCGTCCAGATAAGTAAAGAAGCTCCAGGATAACTCTGTGTTTGCTTCCGGTCTGGTCTGCTGTCAGATGCTTGCTGATATCAGACAGAACGCTTTCCCCATAGGCCTGTACTTCTTCTATGCTCTGACATTTTACCATCTCCTGAAAAGAGACAAGTGACCCTCGTTCCACCTGCTTCTGACTTTCGATCAGTACATCGCTGAGCACACAGAGATGCTTGTAAAATTCCCTGCGAAAATCCTGCAGTTCCGGGTAAAGTTCCTGCAGGCATCTGATTGTCTGCCGGCATTCTTCCCGAAATGCTGCAGCATCACAGTTTGTAATACATTTTACACTGCTCTCAAAAATTCTTTCCAATTCCAGGAATTTCTCACGATTAGCCTGTGCCTTACGATTATCCTTCATGACGAGTCTTCGCCCATTCATCTTCAATTCTGGTAAGGGCATTTTTCAGTTTATCTGCTGTAACCGGCTTATCAATATAATCTTTTACACCAAGAGTAAGCGCCCTCTGCGCATACACAAATTCAGAATAGCCACTGATCACAATAAAATATGTATCCGGACATTCTTCCTTCGCCGCCTCGATCACAGACAGACCATCCAGCCCCGGAATTCGGATATCCGTAATTACTACATCCGGTTTCTCACTTCGGATCACTTCCAGTCCCTGGATTCCGTCATAAGCAGCCCCTACTACCTCATAATCCAGCTTCAGGCGGGAAATTAAAGCCTTAATTCCCTGCACAACTATATATTCATCATCAATTACCACTAAGCGATACATGAAAATCCTCCTTGTATCTGCATTTCCCTATCCCTTATCTTACTGGAACCACAATCGTTACCTTCGTTCCATTTCCTGACTGCTTTCAAATGTTACGCCGTATTTTTCCCCGTAATTCAACTTTATACGCTCTATTACATTGCGCACTCCATAACCATTCTCCAGTCTGGACATATCGTCAATTCCCACACCATCATCTTCAATAGTGAAAATCATATTATTCTTGCTCCTGCCAGCCGCGAAGGGAAATCTTTCCTTTTCCAATCTTCGGCTCCAGACCGTGATACATAGCATTTTCAATAAATGGCTGAAAAATAAAAAGGTAATCGTTTCACGCTGAAGAATTTCTCTGCTGATATCCACGAACAGTTCAAAACGATTATTGTAGCGCATATTCTGAAGCTTCATATAGCCCTGCATCCATTTCACAGAATCCGCAACTTTAATATATTTGCTTCCATTATTCAGCGCCAGCTTAAAGTTATCAGAAAGTGCTTCTACCATTTCTGCCATCTGGTCATCCCCATGCATGATTGCAACAAAGTACAGAGAATCCAGTGTATTATAAAGAAAATGGGGATTGATCTGGGACTGAAGCAAAAGCAGCTCTGCTTCCCGTTCATTCAGCTTCACCGCCATAAGATGCTCGGAAAGCTCCAGGTTCGTATTGACCATTTCCTTGAATTTCCGTCCAATCCGGCCAACTTCACTGTAGTCAAACTCTTCTTCTGTAATGTGGCGCTCTCCTTCCCCAACCTGTGCAATGGTATTTTCCAGCTGCTTCAGAGGATGGCTGATGGTTCTGGAAATGATTCGTGCCATGAGAAAACCCACTACAAGAACACAGCCGGCTACCAGAAACGAGGTCAGACGGATATTTTTGCTCTCTTCACTGATCTCATTTTTCTCAACTACGTTTACAATATGCCAGCCTGTAGTAGAATTGGTGACAGAAGAAAACAGATACAGATGGTTCTCTCCCGGATTCGAATAGGATTGCATAATTGCATTCTCCCTTTCCTCATTTCCCACAAAATAAACCAGCTGATCATCCTCATCTACAACCATAAAGTTACTGGAATCAAAGCTTTCATTGCCCATAACAAAGGATTTTCCCAACAGCTTCTGGCTCAGTCCCACCACCATATAGCCCATTCCCTGTCCATCAGAGGGATTGATCATATATTTCGCATAAGAAAATCCTTTCTTTGTTCCTGCTTTTAAAATACACTGTCACGGAAAAAAATTTCCTTTCCCTGCGCAGCCTTTGCCTGTTTCACCCAGCTTTCTTCCAGAATATCCTTATCACTATAATAATTATAGAAATCATAAGTACCCTGGTTCACATTGTTCAGCTGATACACATGACCATAAAGATCCGTAAATACTATATAATTCACCCACACCTGCTGACTTGCCATTTCATTTGCAATCACACGAAGCTTCACACGGTCTGTGGATGTAAACTTGCTGCCTCCGTATTCATTGCCTTTTTCCAAAATCTGCTGAAGAGCTTCATCATTCAGAAAGCTTCGCCCCTACGTCTACAATGTTCTTCAGATTCATATCCATAACGCGGCTGGAATTCTTTAGTGTAGACTGATAAGATGCCCTGTAATTCTGTTCAATCGCATCAATAGAGGTTTTGTATACAATATTCATCAAAACGCCCACACCCAAAAAGGGTGATAAGAAACATGGATAAAAAAATCTGATTCTGAATACTCAGCTGTCTCCACGCTTTCTGTATTCCCCGAAGGTTCCTTTTTTTTTTTCCATATTCTCATCACCCTTTCGCATTTTGCGTTATGATTACTGTTCAAATGCGATATGGTATGTACCGCTTCCCGCTTCGGCAGCCATATAGTCTGCTTCCCTGGTAAATGTCAGTCCATCGCTTTCCAGAACAGCTTTCGCCTGATCCAGACGGATCTCTGCAGTTGTATTTACCGGAATCTGAACAGTTAAAGTAATCTGTTTTCCCTGGACTTCCCATTTTACACCAACATCACCATAAATGCTATGATATTTTCCTGCAGTGTACTTCAGATTTCCACCAATGCGCGGATAGAAGTATCGCATGTTTAAAGCCCGGATGTTCCGGATCCGCTTCAATTCCGGCCATTGCACGGTACATCCACTCACCAATAGCTCCATAAGCATAATGGTTAAAGGAGTTCATATCTGCACTCCACATGCTTCCGTCATCCTTCATGCCATCCCAGTGCTCCCAGATCGTAGTGGCACCTTTTTTCACCTGATACAGCCAGGATGGGAAGTCTTCCTTCAGAAGCAGGTCATAGGCTTCCTTCAGAGCGTGGTTCTGACTTAGTGCATGGCAGAAATACGGAGTTCCCACAAATCCGGTAACCAGATGACCGTTTTCTTTGTCCAGAAGGCGTTTCAGACCTTCTACCGTTTTTTTGTGATATATTTCTCAGGAGTCAGCTGGAAATACAGTGCCACAATATGTGCTGTCTGTGTCTGTGCTGTCATATTTCCTTCTGCGTCGAAGAAGGTCTCCTGGAATTTCTTTACGATCTTATGATAAAGCTCCTCATACTCTGCTGCCACATCCTCTTTTTCCAAGGGCTTTCGCCATCTGGACAAAAAGTCCGGTAGAGTATGCATAATAGGCAGTACAGGTCAGATCATTTGGTGTGGCTCCAAAGTAGCTGCCTTCTTCTGCATCAAGAGCTACCCAGTCGCCAAACTGCAGCTTATAGTTCCAGATATAATCAACAGCATGGGCACGCATGAAGTCAATCCATCCCTTCATGCTGTTGTACTGTTTTTTCAGAATATCTTTATCCCCATACATCAGATACATGGTCCATGGATTGATGATGGCCGCATCAGCCCAGGCTGCTGCAGAGTGAGGTCCCTGGCGGAGAAGCCAGTTTCCATCTGTACGGCCTTCCTCAATATTCGGAACAACATGTGGTACACCGCCCTCTGGTGTCTGATCAACCTCCAGATCATGGAGCCATTTCTTATAAAAGGTATACGTATCCATCAGATAACACGCTGTCCGGCAGAAAATCTGGGCGTCACCCGTCCAGCCAAGACGCTCGTCCCGCTGCGGACAGTCGGTGGGAACATCCAGGAAATTACTCTTCAGTCCCCACAGGAAATTGTGATGCAACTGGTTCAGCAGCGGATTCGAACACTCCAGACTTCCGTTTGAAGCCATGTTGGAGTGAAGGGTGCAGGCTGTGAAATTCTCAGCTTTCGGCTCGCCTGGATAGGAAACAATCAGTGCATACTGAAATCCCATGTAAGTAAAAGTCGGATGCCAGGTAACTGTCTCTTCTCTTGCAAAAAGTATATTTCATCGTTGCCTTGGCTGCACGAAGGTTATCCAGATATACATTTCCATCTTTATCCAGAACCTCGAAGCAGTGAAGCTCGATCACATCGCCCGGTTTTCCGGCTGCAGTTACTTCAATTCGCCCTGCCATATTCTGGGCAAAATCAATAACCGTATCTCCTGCCGGTGTTTTGAAAATACGTTTTGCAGGAATACGATCCATTACACGAACCTTTGCAGCGTACTGCGCACGCATAACCTGTGTATCAAAGAATACAAGCTGAACCGGCTTCCAGTCGCCTTTTGTGGTTTCTGCCTTTGACCAGTCCGGAATCTCAAGGGCTGCATCATAAGTCTCACCATCATAGATTTCTGCAAATACCACCGGTGAATCGCAGCCTTTCCATGATGGATCCGTATAAACAGATTCTGTTGTTCCATCGGTGTAGCGAATCAGAAGTTCCATGGTAAAAGCCGTCTGATCACCATAGTTGTTGCGGGCCTTTTGTCAGTCCCATAACTCCTTTATACCAGCCTGGAGCCAGCATTGCTCCGGCACCGTTAATGCCCTTCTGCAGATATTCCGTTACATCATAGGTCTGATAGAGGAGATGTCTTCTATAGGATGTCCAGCCCGGTGTCATCTCGTCCTCACCAACTTTTTTGCCATTCAGGTAAAAACTGATACAGGCCAAGGGCTGTGGTAAAGGCATAGGCTTCTTTTATATCTTTTTTGATTTCAAAGGTTCCTCTTACATAGGTTCCTTTGGAAACGTTCTTATAGGAATCGTCTGTTTCGGCGGATACAAAAGGAGCTTTCCATGCTGGTGCGCCTTCCTCCCACTCACCATTTTTTCCTGCAAGGGCAGTTACAAAAGATGCGGTTTCGCTCCAGTCCGTTTCTTCCTGACCATCCACTGGCTTTTGCGCGGACAAAATAGCGCTTGCCGCTCTCCAGTGAAGCATCTTCTGCATAAACATGTGCAGATTCCTCAGACTCTGTTTTTCCGCTGTTATAGATCAGATCTGTAAAATCAGCGTCTTTTTGCAATCTGAAGTTCGTAGGATTTCTGTTTTACATTTTTCTTATCGCTTACAAGCTCCCAGGCAAACTGGGGCATATGGGAAACACCAACTGGGGCTGTTTCATAATCCATATATATTTTTCTTGATTGCCAACATTTGTTTTTAACCCATCCTTTCTGACATATATTTCTTTGGTATATCGTAACTGTTCAGTACCTTCATGGTCACACACACTTCGCAGAATAACATCTACTGAATAATTACGATCCAACACTTTTTATTTTTAAATCGTATTTTAGCGTTTTCTCAGATTCAACATCTGTCTTGCCTCATCCGGAGTCGCTGGCTCCAGACCCATGGCGCGGATCAGATTTACCAGTTTCTCAACCACCTGCCAGTTGTACTCGGCATCTACACCTTCATGCCAGATAGTGGCTGTCTTCAAAACCAACACGTACTACCGTTGCTCCCATAGCAATTGCAGCAGCCAGAAATGTCCAGTTATCACGGCCAAAATGGGTAACACCCCAAAGTGCATCAGATGGAACAAAGGAACGGAAAGCTGCCAGCATTTCTGGTGTAGGCTGCATGCCGCCTTTGTGACCAAATACCAGATTGAACAGCATTGGATCTGCAAATGGCTGCTCAGATTTCACTACTGCCATGTTATGTAGCATTCCAATATCAAAAACTTCTGTTTCCGGAAGGATTCCTCTTTATAAACTGCATCTGCACAATAACGGATATCATCAAAGGAATTGATATATACTGCCTCACCAAGATTTGTGCTTCCGCCGTTAAGAGACGCACTCTCTACCTTCGGGTAGTCAAGCGGATTGCAGCGATCCTGGATATTCATATCTGAAACACCGCCTGTAGACGCCTGAACTACCACATCTGTCCGTTTCAGAATCTCGTCAAAACACTCAGACATATAAGAAATGTCAGGTGTAAGGCTTCCGTCTGGTTTACGACAGTGAAGGTGACACATAGCAGCACCAAGTTTTACGCTTTTCTCTACATCCTCTGCAAGTTTTACTGCATCCACACTGGTTCCTGCCTGTACAGGTGCCAGAGATATAATTATTTTTTTTCATTTTGTAAACCGTTGTCCAATCAGAACTCCAATTGTTAAAAGCTTACAATTTGGTTTGATTCAACGTACTTTTAATTTTCACTTCCACATTTCCTGAAAAATAATGTATGGCATTCCAGGGAATTTGCTTTCTTCTCCTGTCATCCATACCGGGATCCCTTTTTCACCTGTCCCATAACACGGGCTTTTTTCACGCGAAGAGCTTTGGTTCCTACGTCAGATGAAGTGATTCCGCCTTTGCAATGATAAATTTCGGCTTCACAGAAAGTTTTCCCGATAATACTGGTCACTGCGTTGGAAATCTTTACAGAAATTATCTGCAGTTTCTCTTCCGAGTCATATTCTCCGGTGCAAGAAGCTGTCTGCTTTGTATAAATTACAACGGTTCTTCCAGACAGGATTTTCTCTTCTGCTGCCTTCACCGTTTCTCTACCTCTTTTTCTCCAGACCGTTTTCTTCGAATACGGTATTTACCTGAAATTCCATAAAATCAGCCTGTCCGTCCAGTTCTTTCAGACAGTTCAGCTGGTCTGTGGTCTTCTTTACATGGGAACCGATCAGAACGATTCCTCCGTTCTTTGTATCGCCCTCCAGCTGTGCTCTTCCCAGAAGGGGCTGATCTGAAATACGTCCCATCACCTTGGTAAAAGCAGCGGCAGTTCTTGCCATGTAATGCTTTCCAGCTTTCATTGCAAGTACAAGTGCGGCGCAAAAAACTTTCAGGTCTGCGTAGGATACTGCGTTCACAATGATCTTCGCCATATTCTGTGCAGACATAAGCTTGTCTTTAATTCCCTGCACATCCAGAGCATTCAGCTCGTCCAGGGAAATGGTGATACAGTCCTCTTTATGGTACTTTCTTCTGTTTTTTTCCTCCACATATTCTGTAAGGTCGGAGGATTTGTAGCCGAAGGTCTTGTCCCTGGCAAATTCCGTCATACCGGCTGGAACCAGGTTGTCCTGCTCTTTTACATAATGGATATTGTCCATTGTGTAGCGGCCGCCTTCTGGAAAAAAAACGGGCAGATGATCTCACCGTCAACAGCTGTGCTCCCTGCAGAAGTGCCATTGTTCTGCGCCGTTTTCTCTGGTCCGGCTGTATTCCCGTCAGCCAGTCCTTCCGCCAGAAGCTGTGTTTCCAGCGGATAATGACCTCTTAAAGTGGAATCTCCACGGGAAATGATCATGAAATCCTGTCCCAGTTCCCCTGCCACCTTTGCAACACGTGCGGCAATATCCTGGTGTACCTTTGTGGTCTCTTCCACGGAAAAGTCATGCGGGAATTGGTGAGGATAAAAAACATGGATTCTTTTTCCTCAAAGCCCTTGCGGATGGATTCTTCCTCCCAGTCCGTATAAACAGACACATCATGAACGGTCTGCACACCTGTAGGATCATCATCCAGCACTACTAATTTTTTATGAAAACCTTCCATTGCCTGGGAAAGAAGGGCTTCTGCTTTGTCAGCATCTGTTTTGCTTCTCCTCAACGGTATGGAAAGGAATTACTTTACATTCCATAATTTCTATAACTCTCCATTCTGTTCGTTCAAAGTATAATAAGAAATTGTCGTCAGTTTGCTATTCCACTGCCATCCTCCTTGCAAAAATGGCCTTTTTACATATGAAGGTTGTGAAATCATCCTGTTACTGTTCAATAATTCACAGTAAACTTAATTTTCGAAATCATGCAAAGCATGATTCTGCACAGCAGGGTTTTTTACATTCATATCCCTCGGTGTTACCAGTGAACAGTAACACCTCAATTTGTTATACAGTATATGCGACAGGGAACCAAATCCTCATTTCTCCATAATCACGGTTATCCCATGCATAATACGGAATCAGACGTACATGCTTTCTGCTCATGCCATGATATTTCAACGGCTGATAAAGCGCATTTCTGTCAAATTCAGAGCGGTCAATGGTATATTCCTCAGTTTCAAGAGCCATCATTCTTCTTCCCTGGATTTCAAACTCCACAGGAGTAAATTCTGCATTAAGATCCAGGGTAAACATCATCCAGATCCGCCGCATGGGTATCTACACTCTCACAGCAGTACACCAATGGTCCCCCACGCTCAATCGCAGCCTGTCCCACAGTTTCTTCCACCATATTGTTTGCAACAGTATAGCGAACCTTCATATCCAGGCTCAGTTGCATCCATATTCTCTGAGGATCTTCCACCAGAATATCAAGGTAAGTTCCAGCATCCTCTTTCGTCAGTCCGCGGTCTGCACCAGTGCCCTTAATGGAACCGCCGGCTGACCATCCTGAACACGAAGTCTTAAATGGACCGGGGCATTTATTTTCACATCCTTTGTTGTGAAGCGGATCGTTCCGTCAAATGGATAATCCGTAGACTGCACAAGTGTAAATTCTCCACCATTTTCCAGCTTCACCTGCGCCCTCACTTGCACCGTACATACCAGTCCATACACTGTTATCCGATGTCGATATGCATATTCACTGGACTGTGCAATGGTTCTTGCCAGGTTTGGCGGACAGCAGTAGCTGAGAATATATTCACTTCTTGTAAGAGGCCAGATCAGCTTATAATCAAGCTTTTGGGCACGTCTTAACATGTTTTCATAAAAAATCTCTTACCATCCAGACTCAGTGCAGCCAGGTTGGTATTCAGCATCATTCGTTCCAGAATGTCGAAGTACTCTGCCTTTGGCTCCAGCTGGAACATGCGGTACGCCCAGAAAACGCCGCCCAGAGATGCACAGGTCTCATTGTATGCAGTAATATTTGGAAGCTGGTATTCATAGCCATATGCCTGATGAACAAGCTGATGGTCAAAAAGTATCCATACGGAGAAGCGCCATTATACAAGGCTCCACATCCGCCTGTTATATAAAGCTTTTTATCCACAAGACTTCTCCATACCTTGTGGAGAACCTAATATAATCCGGATCTTCCTCTTCCAGACAAAGATCCGCCACACCTGCATAGAGATAATTGGCACGAACTGCATGTCCAAGAATTTTCTCATGCTGCTTCAGAGGAATTTTATCCTGATTGTCATCCAAGCCATTCTTTTACGCTGTCACGAAGCGCGATTGCCTGCTTCGCAAGCTTCAGATAACGCTCTTCGCCAGTGGTACGATACATTTCCACAAGTCCCATATAATGGGAAGGCAAACTGCAGTCTGAACCTCTCCTGTGTTTCTGCCTCTTCATACAGATGCTCCAGATAATCTGCTGTTCTGGCTGCAATTGCAAGAAAAGCTGTCCTTGCCTGTAATTCTTTTTATGTACACAGGCCGCTGTAAACATATGTCCGAAGTTGTATACCTCGAAATCGTTAATATCTCCCATTCTGGAAACGCCGTTCCCGCTTCTTTTCTCCAATGATCTGCTTGGTGGAAAGATAGCCGTCCGGCTGCTGTGCTCTTTCCGATAAGATCAATATATTTTTCAATCTCATCCTTCAGAAGCTGGTTATCTGTCTGATAAGCCGTATAAATGGCAGATTCCATCCATTTATAAAAAGTCTCCGTCTCCAAAAACAGTTCCGTCAAAATCTCCCTGCGCATCTCCGGCGCAGATTTTGAAGTTCTCTACTACATGGCTGATATCCTTGCTGTCAAACATGTGCTTCAGCTGAGGCACAGTGCTGTTCGCACAGGTATCAAAGCTGTTCCTTCCAAAGACCGCCTGTCCATTTTACTTTCATCCCGTCCAACGCATGTACCTTCGCGTAAGGGATCTGGTTGTATCTGTCAGCATGATTTTTCTCCTTTAATTGTGCAGTTTTGTTCTCTATATGATTAATCTTATAATCCTTTAGCCTTCAATGCAGCCCGCAAGTGCCTGTGCACCAAAAACGTGGGCTGGAAAGTACAGGTTTGCCAATTTTTCTCATGAATTGCATCTTCTGCATATGCCATAGATCCCTGAGCCAAAAGAATCACATCTACCTGATCTGCGATTTCTTCTGCCTTTGCACAAAGAAGAGCTTTAAATTTATCCTGGTCTGCGCCGAATGCATCTACCAGGCCATCCACCAGCTCTACATGGCGATTCATCTCTCTTGCCACACGGGAAACTGTATTCTTAGTTGGTTCCAGGGTGGTAGGAAGAGTTGCGAGTACGCCTACTCTCTTGCCAAGGCGAGCTGCCTCACGGCACATTTCCTCATCAATACGAACAATCGGGATGCCTGTGTAGCGTCCAATATTCTGTGCGGCATCTGCAACCTTCTCCAACAGAAGAGCAGCAGTTTAAAAATTGCATCTGCCCTGTCAGAAACAGCCTGCATGTACATTCCCACAAGGCGAGTCAGTCTGCACCTGCAGTTACATAAACCATGCTCTCTTTACTTCTGCCAGAATAGACGGATCCTGATAATTCAAGATTTCCGGTGCATCGCCAAGATTTTTTTTGATTTCTTCATTTACACACTCAATAAGTTCTGGTGTTGTGCTAGTATAAACAATTCCTAATTTCATTTCAAATGTCTCCTTCTTTTTCTGTTTTAACAATCTTCAAACCCTTCCGATTTTTGAATTTTCTATTTTCACTTGTAAATTATACCCATTAAAGCCTATAAATTCATACCATCTTTTTTTGTAATCTATACAAAAATTTTACGATTACAAAGCAGTCATCGTCAAGTCCAATTTCTTTATTTAGTGTCACATTTATTATTGTTATGACTGTTTACAAATCACTGCCACATCGTAAGCAGCTAGCGATAATGTTTCGTTAATATCTTCTCCTGTGAGCAAATTCTACCTGTTACATTCTTTATCAGCGATTTTTCTTTGCCATGATTCAGATAGAATTCATAGGTAGTGTCTTCTCCCCCTGACGTTGATGGTATTCCACTTCTCCCGGAAGATCCTAACTGCAATTCCGGCATTAGCAAGCATTGTTTCAAACAGACTTCCCATTTCTTCAGGCGCAACTCTTGCTGCTATGTAATAGGCACGACCATTTTCTCCGGTATGAGTATCGCTTTCCCATTCTTTTACAGTTAATGCGGCACTTCCCTCATAGAAATCAGTTCCATAGGAAGCCAGGATCTGTGCATCCTGAACCCGTAAGATTTCTGCGTAATCATATACAGTCCATTTTTTCCATCAAAGAAAACACAAGCTGTTTCTATCAGAGGGATATAAGGTGTCAATTTCCTCACTAATCACTCCGAAATAACTCTGCCAGTCCGTCTCCTGGAAAACCGCCAAGATAACACAAAGGTATCTTTATCCACATATCCGGTAAAAAATAAGTGGCTAGAAGCTGACCGCCGTTTTTCACAAATTTCTGCAGGTTTTCTGCGGTTCCCGACTGGAGAAGATAAAAGCCATAGGTGCTACAACTACTTTTATAATCACTAAGATCATCATTGAACTAACCACATCCATTTCTACTCCCCAGCTTCTGAAATTCTTTCCAGATTCCAATGCAGGTTTTTCATAATTTTTTGTGTTTTCATAAATGCTTTTACATCCTGGATTGCCCAACGGTTGTCCCAGTCAAATAACAGAGCTGTTTTTGCTTTTTACCAGTGTTCCTGCTGCAGGGGCAATTTTTTTTGAGCAAAGCACCAACCTCTGCCACCTCCCTGAAAATTCTGGTATCATCCTTTCCAAGGTGATCTACAACAGCTCCATGATACTGCTCAAAGGGAGCCGCGGCCTTTTCTCCACTGAAAATACTGAGCAGTATCGGAACCACAGGCAATTGCCTGCATACACGCAAGCTTGTGAACGCCAGGTCTTTTTGCTTTTATTATACGGATGCCAGTTTACCAGCCCAGGTGCACTTTCCATCAGCATAAGGGGCTTGTCCTTTTTCAACTCCGCGCACATCACTGCGTGATGAAACCCATTTTCTGTCATAGTTTCATACAAGCTTTCATAATCATTGTTGTATTGTGGATAGCTGTCCCAGGAGATCACATCCAGAAACGGTGCCATTTTTCGGTAATCAAGACCATTGTAAAGCATCATAAAATTTGCTGTCACAGGGATATCCAGGGTAATCTCTTTGAGGACTTGAATTTCAGAATTCATAAAATCATTCATATTCCAGGTAGTAAATCGTTTCCACTCCAGGTTCAGCCCCATAATACTGCCTTCACCATTTGCAAAATGGCGGCTCAATCTGATCAAAATCATTGTAACGATGACTCCAGAAGGTTGTCCACCATGCCTGATTTAATTTGTCGATTTCATGATCAAACTGCTCGCTCAGGTACTTCTGAAAAAACGCTCTACGCACAGAGGACAATAGCACTCTCCGCCTAACTCATTGGAAATATGCCACATAATAAGACCAGGATGCTGTCCGAATTTTCAGCCAGCAGTTTTGTCCATAAGTGCTGTTTTTTGCGATATTCCGGTGAGGACATGCAGTGATTGTGACGCACCCCATGATGATTTCGCTGGCCGTTTTTTCCAACTCGCATTGCTTCCGGATACTTTTTATCCAACCATGCAGGTCTTGCGCCGGATGGTGTGGCAAGGATCGTATAAATGCCGTTTTTCATATAAACTGTCCATAATTTTTTTTCAGCCACTCGAAGTGAAATTCGCCTTCCCTAGGCTCATATACGGACCAGGAAAAACGCCAAAATGTAACACAGTTCACACCTGCTTTTTCATCATTCTGATATCTTCTTCCAGAATGTCAGGACGATCCAGCCACTGTTCCGGATTATAGTCTCCACCATGGACGAAACCATTTAACTTGGGAAATAAATATTCTTTTCCATTTCAATACACTTCTCCATTTTCTTCCAAACTATTCCTCAACTATGGTTCAAATACGTCTCCTGGCTGAATCGTATTCTTCCCGGTAATTTCCGCTCATCAATAAGGCTTTTCAGTTTATCTGTTCCAAAATCAACTTCTGCCTCTTTACTGTTATGATTAATCACAAAACAATTCTACCTTTATCGGATTTTTCTGACTGTCAGCTCCACACCTTCATCTGCGGAATATACGCTTTCGATATTGCAGTCTTTACAAATTTTTTCCATCAGTTCTTCCAGAAATTTCTGTTCTGGCTGAGTTCCAATATAGTAAGCTTTTCCTTTTTCCGAAAGTGTTGGGGTCACGCATGGAATTCACCATAAAAGTCATCTTCATAGGTTGCAAGAACTTCCGCACCACCTTCTGGATGAATAATATCACACAAAAGTCACAGGAATATTCTTCTCTTGAAACCATATCCGCCTTTTCGATTTTCATATGATTCTGTTCATACGGGCGAAGAGCGTCCGTTTCTTCTACCCCAGATTCCAAGCATGTCCTTTAATTTTCCTGGATAAGCACCGAATACGCAACGGTCATTTTCATCTGCCAAGTCCAGACATAACTGTAGTAACCAGAGTTCCGCCATTTTTCACATATGCATTTAACTTTTCGCCAATATTATTTTTTCCATATAAATCATAGGTGCTATAACGAGATCATATTTCTCCAGCTCTGCCTCAAATGGCAGAAAATCTACTCTCCGATATTCTGTCGATACAGGGTTTCATAATAAAGAGAAACTGTTTTTAGATAATCCATATCCTTAGACGGACCGCTGGAAAGTTCCAATGCCCACCAGTTGTTCCAGTCAAAAAGGGATTCCTACCCTTGCAGGTGTCCTTCCATTCAAAAAAGTATCTCCTATATGCGCTAGCTCAGCTCCCAATACACTTGATTCCCTGAAAACTCTTGTATCCTCTCTTCCGAATGGCTAATAATTGCCCCGTGGAATTTTTCCTGTCCGGCAACAGACGCTGTCATCTGGAAAAACAGGCAGGTATTTCCGCTCCATGCGCCATTGCCTGATAGGGACAATCTCTCACTTCAC
>VOFJ01003144.1_pt1 | contig 24138 bp, 38 predicted proteins | sample 5384081 | NCBI WGS metagenome assembly VOFJ01 (sample SAMN12384729, study PRJNA508395) | human gut metagenome | isolation source: healthy gut I | host: Homo sapiens | reverse complement strand
TTTGACAACTTTTTTCGGCATCTTTTTTTCTTGCGCTGCTGAAAAACGTTCATTTTTTTGTATTCAACGTTCTCTTTTTTTACGCAAAAAAGCCGCCTGCACATTCCTGCACAGACGGCCTTATATTACTTCTATAATAGAGTTAGCGGATCTCGATGCCCCAGCTTGAACTTCAGGTTGCCGAGGATCTTCTTGACCACGCGCTCCACTTCCTCCGCGGAAACTTCCTTCTTCGGGTCGGACAGAGACAGGGTGAATGCCATGCTCTTTTTTGCCCTCGCCGAGATTTGCGCCGCGGTAGATATCGAACAGCTTGATCTCACCCACCAGAGGGCTGGCCTTCTTGATGGTCTCTTCGATCTCGCCGCAGGTGGTCTTTTCGTCGCAGACCAATGCCAGATCACGCTTGACAGCAGCGTAGGGGCTGAGCGGCTGATAGCGCAGCTCACCGTCCACGCAGGACATCAGAGCCTCGTAGTCCAGTTCGCCCAGATAGATATTCTGGCTGTCCTTCTGATCCTTTGCAATTTCCAGCTCGCCGTTGATCTCGTTGGACAGCTTGCCGAACACGCCCAGACGCTTGTCGCCGCAGTAAACAGCGGCGCTGATGCCGGGGTGCAGCCACGGGGTGGTCTCGCGCTTATAATCAAAGCTCAGGCCAAAGCCGGCTGCCAGTGCTTCCAGTGCACCCTTGACCGTGAAGAAATCTTCTTCGGGGCCGAATGCGCCGATGCACAGGGTCTGACGCTCGTGCGGATGCTCATTGATGGGCAGTTCCTTGGCAAGATACACCGGTGCCATCTCAAACAGACGGCCTTCCGTGTTGCCCTTCTTGAGATTGTCCACAATGACATTCAGCATGGAGGGAGCCAGCAGGGTGCGCATGATGGACAGATTCTCACTGATGGGGTTCAGGATGCGGATGGCCTTGCGGGCAGCATCATCCGCCGGGATGTGCAGCATATCCAGTTCTGCGTTGGAGTAGAAGGCCAGCGTGGAGGCCTCATAGAAGCCCTGTGCGGCCAGCAGACGCTTGGTCTTGAGCTGCTGCTTCTGGTCATAGTTCAGACCGCCGTTTGTAACGGAGGCGGTGTTCAGGAAGGTGGGCACAATGTGGTCGTAGCCGTACTCACGGATGACCTCCTCGGCCAGATCCGGGAAAGCTCTCCACGTCCTCGCGGTACAGGGGTGCGGACACGTCCCAGCTGCCATCGGCCTGTACATCCACCGTGAACTCCAGACGCTGCAGAATGTCGATCATGGTCTGATCCGGCACGGTGATGCCCAGCACGCCGCAGATCTTAGCCGGAGTGGTAACGATGTGCTTGCGCTCCATCGGGCGGCCATCGGTCAGGTCATATTCCAGCGTGGTGATGTCGCCGCAGTCCAGCTCCTGGATCAGGTGCAGGGCACGGGCAAGGCCCAGTTCAGGAGAGTGACGGTCCACGCCCTTCTCGTAGCGGGCAGAAGAGTCGCTGTTCTGGCCCAATGCGCGGCTGGTCTTACGCACGCAGTCACGGGCGAAGGTGGCACACTCAAACAGCAGGCTGGTGGTGTTCTCATCCATGCCGGAGTTTGCGCCGCCCATGATGCCGGCAAGTGCCACCGGCTTTTCGGCATCGCAGATGACCAGATTGTTGGGGTTCAGAGTGAACTCCTTCCTCATCCAGCGTGACGATCTTCTTCGCCCCGCATGGGCGCGGCGCACATCGATGGTGCGGCCGGCGACCTTGTTCAGGTCAAAGGCGTGCATGGGCTGGCCCATCTCCAGCAGGGTGTGGTTGGTAATATCGACCACATTGCTGATGGAGCGCAGGCCGCACAGAGCCAGATGGCGCTTCATCCAGCGGGGAGACTCGCTCATCCGGATATTGCGGACGTAGTGTGCCATATAGCGGGGGCAGAGGTCCGGTGCCTCCACCTTGACGGTGATGGGCGCATCGGCCTCGCAGACGGCGTTGTAGTCCATGGCGGGCATGTGCAGAGGCTTGCCGAGGATGGCGGCGACCTCGCGGGCGATGCCCAGAACAGACTGGCAGTCCGGGCGGTTTGGCGGTGATGGAGATGTCGAAGATGTAGTCATCCAGACCCACCACCGGGGCAATGTCGGTGCCGGGGACGGAGTCCTCGGGCAGAATGAGCAGGCCGTAGACCTCAGAGCCAGGGAACAGGTCCTCGTTCAGGCCCAGCTCCTCACCGGAGCAGAGCATGCCGTTGGATTCCACACCCTGCATCTTGCGGGCCTTGATCTTGATGCCGCCGGGCAGGGTGGAGCCTTCCAGGGCGGCGGGGACGCAGTCGCCCAGCTTCATGTTGGCGGCACCGGTGCTGATGCGGATGTCGTGGCCGTAGTCGCCGCAGTCCACCACACACTTGGTCAGGTGGGTGCCCTCCTGCTTTTCCATGTCCACGATCTTGCCGACCACAACCTTGCTGATGCCTGCATCCAGCGGGATCAGCTCCTCGACCTCAAAGCCGCAGGAGAAGAGCTTTTCCTCCAGTTCCTGCGCAGTAACGTCGATATCTACAAATTCTTTTAACCAGCTGAAAGGTACTTTCATTGTCTCTTCTCTCCCCCTCTTATTCGTGGAAACTGCTTGAGGAACTGCAGGTTGTTCTCGAACATCAGGCCGATGTTGTTAATGCCATACTTCAGCATGGCGATGCGCTCGATGCCGATGCCGAACGCGAGGCCAGAGTACTCCTCCGGGTCGATATTGCAGTTTTTCAGGACGTTGTGATGCACGATACCGCCGCCCAGCACTTCGATCCATCCGGTGTGCTTGCACAGCGGGCAGCCCTTGCCGTGGCACTCGAAGCAGCTCACGTCCACCTCCACGCTGGGCTCGGTGAACGGGAAATAAGAGGGACGCAGGCGGGTGCGGGTGTCGGCGCCGAACAGCTTCTGCACGAAGGTGTTCAGTGCGCCCTGCAGGTCGCCCAGGGTGATGCCCTTGTCCACGACCAGACCTTCCATCTGGTGGAACATGGGGCTGTGGGTAGCGTCCGAGTCGGAGCGGAACACACGGCCGGGCATCAGGATCTTGATGGGCGGCTTCTGAACGTCCATGGTGCGGATCTGGCCGCCGGAAGTCTGGGTACGCAGCAGGAACTCCTCCGACAGGTAGAAGGTGTCCTGCATGTCGTGTGCCGGGTGATCCTTGGGCACGTTCAGGCGGGTAAAGTTGTGGTCATCGTCCTCGATCTCCGGGAAGGTGCCCACCGAAAAGCCCATGCCGGAGAACACGTCGATGATCTGGTTGGTGATCAGGGTCAGCGGGTGCAGGCCGCCCACGGCGCGGGTCTTGGCGGGCAGGGTGATGTCCACCGTCTCGGCGGCATTGCGGGCAGCAAGCTCAGCCTGCTTCACCTGTTCTGCGGCAGCGTCGTAATCTGCCTGCACCTTTGCCTTGAGTTCGTTGATGATCTTGCCCATGGCAGGGCGCTCTTCGGGTGCGACGGTACGCAGATTCTTCATCAGGGCAGGGATCTTGCCGTTTTTGCTGAGGTATTCCTGCCAGAAGGATGCCAGCGTTTCCTTGCCGGACACCTGACCAAGGCTTTCAGCGGCCTGCTTTGCCAGCTCGTCGATCATTGCTTGCATGGATGTTCTCTCCTTTATTCTTCGTGTTAATGAGCGGAGTGCAACAAAAAAGCTCCGTCCCCTGCCCGATTTCTCAGGCAAAAGGGACGAAGCTGTAGATTCTTCGCTCCGCGGTACCACCCGGTTTCCACCCGTGCACAGATGCCGGGCGGCTCTCAGAACGCCGTAACGGGGCGCAACCGTTCTGTACTACTGCTGTTTCGCACAGACCGCTCAGGAGCGAACTTCAGCCAGCCCGCACACCCGGAAGCCCTCTCAGCCAGTGAAGCTTCTCTCTTTGCTGTGTACACGCCATGCCTACTCTCTCCGTCGCTGCGTTTGGGAGTATTCAGGTTTTATAACCAAGAGCTATGTTACCACATTTCGGGACAGTTTGCAAGGGGCTGTGCAGTCACTTTCCGCAAAAATCGCGTTCGGTGGATGTTTTTCACAAAGCCGCAGCCATTATGAATCGTTTATGTCATCCATTATGAGCTGAAACAATTCTCCCAGGTCGATTAGTGGCGCAAACTCTTTATCAACTTTGTAATCATCTGAAATTTTTACCACGACCGACACCGTCGATCTGCTGGATATATCCTTCCTGCGGATAGACTGGCATCTGTTCCAGCTCTGTTCTGCTGTACAGTTCCCCATACTGTTCCACCGAGCAATGCTTGAGTTTTGCCGGAGTAATATCCCTGAAAACCGCTTTCCAAGACGCTCTGGCCGAGTAATCGTTCAGCCAGAAGCGGCCCATCTGCGCATACGGATTTGCATAGAGGTAATACTCCCTCTTCATAAAACTGGAGTTCGAGCTGGGTCTGCCCACAAACAGTACCGGCAGCTGCTCGTTATCGTCAAAATATCCGCTGCTCATCAGGTCGTCCGCAATGTGATCCGACATGCTCTTGAGTGTTTTTCTTCCCTCATACATAGCTTCCTGATCGATCACGGCAGAGCAGACATTGCCATAGACGACCAAAACCGCAAGTACTACAGCCCCTGTCCGGGCAGCACGTACATACTTTTTTACCATAGGCTGATTTGTGCGCGTCCCTTCAAGCAGCAGCCAGACATACCGGCACGAACAGATTCAATCCTTCGCCCATCTGCAAAAAGCCAGACCGCCTCGCTTGTCATCAGCATGATGGCATTGCACATGATGGGCAAAACGATCAGCGCTGCCACTCCCAGAAGGATATATTCCCAATTTTTCCGGTGAAGCATTTTTCTGAAGCGGTTCAGCAGTCCGATGCTCAGCGCCAGAAATACCAAAACGAAAAAGCCCACCGGCTGCAGAATGTTATGCCGATAGTAATTCTGAAAAAGTAAGCTCCAAACAGTTGGTAGGTCTCTGCAATGGCATTGGGCAGATTTTTCAGTATAGAAAGTACCGAAACATCCGCTCCTCCATTATAACTTGCCATCTGCCATCCACATGCCCATACGATCAGCTTTGTGAGCAGGAAATACAAAACCATTCCTGCAGCTGCGCTGCAAAGACTTCTTCCAATGTGGGCATGGACCTTTTCTCTGTCCACATTGCGGAACAGAAGCAGCAGAAGATATGTGTCAGCAGGAGCAGACAAAAAGTTATCAAGGCTCGTCTGATAGCACGCAAGGCTCATGACCAGAAGCAGTGCTCCCTGTACGACCGCTTTTCTAAAATCTGCGGCACGAACCACACGCTCTGCCGCCAGAACAGAAAAACAAAAATGAGCAGCCAAACACCGGCGATTGAAACCGATATGACAGCTGTATTCCAGTGACCGTGCTGGCCAGAACAGCCATACCCGCCAGATAGGTCACGACAGAATCTTTCTCTGTAAAAACTTCCGAAGCCGGGTAACAGCCAGCGCCGACATGGAAAGCGTCAGCAATGAATTGAAAGGTTCCGTCTGGATGCCAAACCGCAGCGCATCGATCACCGGCCAGAGCCATCGGCCCGTGACTACCTGCCAATAGCCGCCGAAGAACCATGTATTGTTCCACAGGCCGTCAAATGTATTGGTCAGCCGCTGGCTGATCAGCAGGAAAAACACTACCGCCGAAAACAGCAGCATCACCAGAAAAATATCTTAGATCCGATATATCCAGCCCAAGGTCGTCCGGTTTCTGTACATCGATTTTTTCTTTCATCGTTATTTTCTCCATCTGTCCTGTTTTATGTTCTCAGTCTCATTTGTTATTCATCGATCAGATAATCCTCTGAAATTTTGATCACATATACGCCGTCCATTTCCTGCATGGAGCCTTTCTCAGGGAATGTCGGCATTCGTTTGATTTCTTCTGTCCGGATCAGTTCGTCATATACCTCATCACTGCACAGCTCCAGCTGCATCGGTGTGAGGTCACGAAACACCGCATTCCATGAATAGCGCATTGTGGCGGCATTTTCTTTTTCGAAAAGGCCCACCTGTGCGTAGTCGTTTGCATCCCAGTAGATAACATGTGTCCGGAACAGTGGGCTTGCACTGGGGCGGCCTACCAGCATCACTGGCAGTTTTTCCGGCAAATCATAATAGCCCTCTGCCACCAGCTCACCGGCCACAAGGTCCGCGATTTGTTTTGTTTGCCTTGCGTCCCTCATACATCGCCTGCTGATCGACCGCCGACATGAATACGCTCCCGTAAACGACAGCAGCCGCCGTAAGCAGGATCAGTGCTTTTTCTGCTTTATTCCAGCATTTGCGGAACGCATCACAGGCTGTTTCTTTCCCTCCCGGCTGCTGTCCAATAGCCAGAAACAGACCGGCAGGAACAAGGCCAGACCTCCGGACATGGGAATATAAAACGACGCCTGCGAGGTTGCCACCATAAATACCGTGCACATCATGGGCAGCACCAGCAGCGCTGCTGTGCCATAGAAAGTGTTTTCCCAATCTTTCCGGCGTATGAGCCGAACCAGTCTGCACGCAAGCGCGGCACCCACCACACAAAAAATCAAAGCGAATACAACTGCAGTTTCCTGCAGCATATTGTGTTTTACAAGGGTACCAAAGAAATACCGATAAAAAAGCTCATAGCACTTTTCAACGCTGGAAGGAAGATTTTTCAGAATTCCAGACACTGAAAAATATCTGCACCACCCTGGTAATCGGCCATCGCCGTTCCGTCGCCCACAGTGTAATCTTTAAGATCAGCAGATACAGCACTGCGCCGGATGCAGCACTTGCCAGGCTTTTTGCAAATATATTCCCGAATCTTTTGTTTTTCTCCATTCTGGAAAAACAGTAGGAGAAAATAGGCCAGCAGCACCAGACAGAAACAGGCAAGGTTCGTCTGGTACAGGCCAAGGCTCAGTGCCAAAAAAAATGCACCGCTGCCGGCACAATGCTGCTTACGGCTGATTTTCCCCGGATCACGTGCTCTGTAGCCAGCATTGCAAAGAAAAACGAAAATCCGTACTCCGGTGCAATGAAGTGAAACGAAAGATAGCACCCGACCACAACATTGGAAACATAGCATAAACCTGCGAGCCAGTCAATGCAGGATGTTCTCATCCATGCCGGTTTGAAGAGCATATGAAGCCTGGTGACTCCAAGAGAAACCAGCACCAAGCATACCACCGCATTGATGGGTTCTAGCTGCAGACTGAAACGCAGAAAACTGGTCACCAGCCAGAACCATCGTCCGTTGGAAAGCTCCCATGTTCCCGCCATGTACTCAGCCGTTGTCCACAGACCATCCACTGTGTTCGTCAGCTTCAAGCTGATCAGCGGAAAATAGACCATCACCGCAAAAACCCAGCATCACACAGAAATATTTCTTATCCAACTCCCCAGCCAGTGTCTGATATCTGCTTTTATTTTTACAGACATGATATTCCTCCATCCATAAACTTCTGCTTTTCAGTATATCAAACTCTTCCACATGGTTCAATAAAAAAATCCGCCTGCCGGGCAGTCGGCAGAGGATCTTGCGTATTTTTTTCCAGAGTGCTTTATTTTTTGCCACGATTTCCGCAGCCAGAGCATCCATCTGGGCTTCTGCAGCAGCATTGGCAGCACTGCGGATGGTGACCACAGTATCACACACGGCGATGTTCTTCATGCTTTCCAGCTCGGCGCGCATGAGCTTGTTGCGGCCATGGGTGCCCAGGTGCCATTCTCCATCAGGCCGACCGTGCGGTTCTGGAAGCTCTTGGTCTTGAGGTGGGTCAGCAGATTCTCCATCGGCGGGAAGAGGAAGCCGTCATAGGTGGCGCAGGCCAGCACGATCTTTCCGCAGCGGAAGGCTTCGGTGACGGCATAGGACACATCGGTGCGGGTCAGGTCCATCTCCACTACCTTTGCGCCCTTTGCACGCAGCTTTTCTGCCATGAGGTGGGCTGCTGCACGGGTGTGGCCGTGGATGGAAGCACTTGCCACAAGGATCTTTTCCGGCTCCTCGGGCTTGTAGCTGGACCAGATGTCGTAGTAGTTCAGGTACTTGCCCAGATCGCCGGTCAGCACCGGGCCGTGCAGCGGGCAGATGGTCTGGATGTCCAGCGCCGCGGCCTTTTTTCAGCAGCGCCTGCACCTGCGGGCCGTATTTCCCCACGATGTTCAGGTAGTAGCGGCGGGCTTCGCTGGCCCAGTCGGCCTTTTCGTCAAACTTTGCCACAGCACCAAAGCGACCAAAGCCATCCGCGGAGAACAGCACCTTTTCGGTGGATTCATAGCTGACCATGACCTCCGGCCAGTGCACCATGGGAGCAAACACAAAGGTCAGGGTGTGGGTGCCCAGGCTCAGGCTCTCGCCGTCCTTCACCACCACGCGGCGCTCCTTGGCAACGGCACCCGCACCAAAGAACTGATCCATATACAGGAAAGTCTTGGCGTTGCCCACCACCTGCATTTCAGGGTAGAGGGCGGCCAGCTTTGCAATGTTGGCACCATGGTCCGGCTCCATGTGGGAGACCACCAGATAATCCGGCTTACGGCCTGCCAGAGCTTCGGACAGGTTTTCCAGCCACGGCTCGGTGGCGCGGGCATCCACCGTATCCAGAATGGCGACCTTCTCATCCAGAATGACATAGGAGTTGTAGCTGACGCCGGTAGGCACCGGGTACTGACTTTCAAACAGGTCGATGGTGGTATCATCCACGCCAACGCCCAGAATGGCTTCACTGATCTTGTTTACGCTCATAATGCTCGTCTCCTTATTTATATTTTTATGCAGTGCCGCGTTGCGGCGGTTGTTTCTAAGAACAGTTCCTATTATAGCACATTGTTAGAAAAATAAGGGATAACGTGGGAATATTCTGCTCAGAGCTCTTCCCCATTCCGGCAGACGTGCCGCCACCGGTTTGCCCGGCTCGCATCCAGTTCCAGCAGAGCCGCAGCGCTGGCGTCATCCATCGTCTGTACGGCCCGCGCAATTTCCGGCTGATGGCCCGGCTGCGGACGCCGATGAGATGGTCCAGCTCTTCGTCGGTCTGGCGCAGACGCTGCTGCATCTTGGCGAGGCCCTGCCCGAACTTGTCGAACTCCGTCTTCACGGCACCCAGCAGCTGCCAGACCTCGCCGGAGCGTTTCTGGATGGCGAGGGTCTTGAAGCCCATCTGCAGACTGTTCAGCAGGGCCGCCATGGTGCTGGGGCCTGCCACGTTGACCTGATAATCCCGCTGCAGCACCTCCAGCAGACCGGCGTTCACCACCTCGGCGTACAGCCCTTCAAAGGGCAGGAAGAGGATGCCAAACGTCGTGGTATAGGGCGGTTCGACGTACTTTTCCCGGATATCTCTGCCTCGCTCCGGAGCACCAGCTCGAGCGCATGGCGGGCATCCTCCACCGCCTGCGCATCGCCGGAGGCGTAGGCGTCCTGCAAGTGCGCGTAGGTGTCGCCGGGGAATTTGGAGTCGATGGGGAGCCAGACGCTGCCGCCGTCGGCACCCGGCATCTTGATGGCATACTCCACCCGCTGGGTGCTGCCCGGGATGGTGGCCACATTGGTCTCGTACTGCTCCGGGGCCAGGATCTCTTCCAGAATAGCCCCCAGCTGGATCTCACCCAGAATACCGCGGGTCTTAACACCGGAGAGCACCTGCTTCAACCCGCCCACATCAGCGGCAAAGGTTCTGCATTTCGCCAAGACCCTTGTACACCTGTTCCAGCTGGTCGTTCACCGCCTTGAAGCTTTCGGTCACCCGCTTCTGCAACGCATCCTGCAGCTGTTCGTCCACCGTATGGCGGATCTCGTCCAGCTTCTGGGCGTTCTGGGCCTGCAGGGCAGTCATGCCCTCGGCAAGGGTGCGGCGCATCTCTTCCAGCTTGCGGGCGTTGGAGGCTTCCAGCCCCTGCAGGCGCTGCTCCATGGTCTGCTGCTGGGTGCCCTGCCCTGCGGCAAGGGCGGTGCTCATACTCTGCACCGAAGCCTGCAGCGTTTCACTGATGTGGCCCATAGCGGCAAGGTTCTGCTGCGCCATCTCTGCCAGCTTCGCGTCCATCTGGCGGTTCTGCGCTTCCAGCTGCTGACGCAGCCATTCCTTCCGTTCTGCATCGTCCCGGTTTGCGGCAGGCTTTGCCGAGCGGTACAGCAGCAGGGCCATCATCAGGCAGATGGCCACCAGAAGCACCGTGTAAAGAAACGCTAAAAATTCCATAATGTCTCCTATTGCAAAAATCCGGGCTGTGCAGCTGCAAAGCCCGGATCTGCGTACTTTATATTATTTTTGTCTGTTCTTCCCAGAAGGCAGCGGCTTCGTCCAGCCAGCCATCCGCAGCCGTGCCGCGGCCAAGGCCGATGCCATGGGCTGCGTGGTCATATACCACCTCTTTGTAAGGTACGCCATGCGCGGTCAGTGCCTTGCTGAGGGCCGGCCCCTGCAGCGGCCAGCACAGCAGGTTCAAGGTCAGGTCATCCCTGCCATACCAGAAGTACACCGGCGGATAGTCCTCTGTGATCAGGTCGGCAAGGCTGTATTCATAGTAGAACCGGCCGCACACAAAGGGGTCGATGCCCACACGGTAGATCGGTGTGATCTCGGCAAACTGCACGATGGGATACGCCAGGATCACTGCGCCGGGCTTGGGCAGGCCATAGTTTTTATAGCCCAGAGCGTCCGATGCAAAACAGGCCCGCCAGATGTCCGCCGGAAGAATAGCCGATCAGGGCGTAGCTTTCCGTCTGCACGCCGAACTGCTGTGCGTGGCCGGTGATGTACTTCACCGCCCGTGCAATGTCCTCTATGGGTCCGTTGTTGTCGTTATCCGGGTAGGCGCGGTAGCGCATCACGAACACCGCATAGCCTTTCTGGTGCAGCTGGTAAGCTGTGGAGATGCACTCCTTTAACTCTGCCGTGCGGTTGAAGATGTTGCCGGAGAGCACCAGCGCATACTTTGCATCCGGCGTGCTGGCCGGGTAGTAATAGAATTCCACATTGTTGCGGGAGCTGTCCTCGGCGATCTCCTGCTCCGAGTAGAGCTTATAGGTGATCTGCACGCCCGCATTGTAATTGCGGATGAGCAGGTTCAGACCATCGGCACAATCCTGTGCCACATGGCTGCTCACATATTTTTCCAGCGTCTGGTCATTGCACCAGTCCTCGGTGCCGGGCAGGTTCTGCTCCCTTGGAATAGGTCCAAACGCCTGCGCCAAGGATGCTGGGGTTTGAGCGGATCTCGCCCATGGTGGTCTGCGGCGTGATATCCGGCTCGCCATACTCTGCTGCAAATGCGGGCAGCGCCATCATCAGCAGAAGACAGATACAGGCTGCTGCGGTGCATATCCTGTGTTTCAACTCAACATCTCCTTTTCAGCCGACCTGTTCCTCCCAGAAGGCAACTGCTTCATTCAGCCAGCCCTCCGCATCGGTGCCCTTGCCTGCGGCCACTGCATGGGGAGCATCATCATACACATGGTAGATATGCGTCACATGGTTGCGGGCCAGTGCCTTTTCCAGAACAGGCCCCTGCGCCGACCAGCACATGGTCATAAGGGTCATGTCGTTTTTGCCGTACCAGTGATAGGTAGGCGGGTAATCCGGTGTGATGTAATCAGACAATGTCATTTTATAATACCGCTGCTTGCACACGCCGGGGTCCAGCAGGATATTATAGACCGGTTTGAAACTCCAGAAAGGTGTTTACCGGGTAGCCCAGCAGCATGGCACCGGGCTTTGGCAGGCCGTAATTTTTGTAGCCCACCGCGTCGGTGCCGAACAGTCCGGCGATCTGCCCGCCTGAGGAATAGCTTACAATGGCATAATCCTCCGCCTGCACGCCAAACTGTCCTGCATGTTCCGTGATGTATTGCACCGCGCGGACCACATCCTGCAGCGGCGCATTGTTGGAAGCCTTCATGCCGATGCGGTAGCGCAGCACGAACACCGGATAGCCCATTTCGTGCAGGTTCCATGCAGTGGAAATGCCCTCGCGGATCTCCGCACTGACCACGATCGCATTACCGCCGATCACCAGCGCATATTTCTGGTTTGCCTGCGCCCCTTCTGCCGGCAGATAATACAGTTCCACACCGTCCCGGCTGGTATCCTGCGCGATCTCCTCCGCCGTATAAAGCGGGAAGGTCACCCGCTGCCCAGCGTTATAGGTGCGGATCAGATAGTTCAGTCCCATCCGCCGCATCCTGTGCCGTCCAGTGATTGGAAAGGCAGCTCAGCGGCTGCGCGTCCCAGTACATCCGGTCCAGCACACGGTCCTGATCCAGCGAGTAGGTGTAGATGCCCGCACCCACAACGCTGGGGTTGGAGCGGATCTCTGCCATTTTGGTGCGCGGTGTGATGTTGGCCTGACCAAGCTCCTCCGCAAACGCCGGCTGTGCCAGCAGGATCATCAGGCCAATACCAAACATCACCGTGCGCAATCGATTTCTCACAGCAATCCCCCGTTTATCTCTTTTTATTTGCACTGTTTTTCCCAGAATGCCGTTGCCTGCAGGATCCAGCCGTCCGCATCGGTGTGGCGGCCTGGGCCAATGGCGTGGGGTGCGTTCTCGTACACATGGCACTCATAAACAGCCCCGCTCTCCCGGAGCTTGCGCTCCAGCAGCGGCCCCTGCTGGGAGTAGCACATGCGCTGCATATAAAGATCATTTTTGCCGTAGAAGAAATAGGTAGGGGTAAAGTTTTCGTTCACCACATCCGAAATATCGGTCCAGTAGTAACGCCAGCCAAGCACCAGCGGGTCAATGGCCAGCTGATATAGCGGCTTCACCTCATAGAAATCGTTGATGGGATAACCCAGCAGCAGTGCTGCCGGCTGAGGAATGCCAAAGGCCTTGTAGCCGAACTTTTCGTTGTCTGAGCCGATCAGGCCCACGATGTGTCCGCCGGAAGAAAAGCCCATCAGCGCATAGTTTTCGCGCTGAACGCCAAACTGATCTGCATTTTCGAGTCAGGTACTTTATGGCATTGGCAATATCGTACAGTGGCGCATTGTCGGATGCATTCAGGAAAGAGCGGTACCGCAGCACAAAAGCCGCATAGCCCAGCTCGTGCAGCTGGTTGGCAATGGATGCACCCTCGTTCAGCTCTGCGGTGGTGTTGCCGCCGTTGCCGGGCACCACGATGGCGTACTTTGCGTTGGCTGTTTTAGCCGGGAAAATAATACAGCTGCACCATGCCCAGAGAAGAATTTTCCGCAATTTCTTCCGGGGTATACACCTGCCATGTGATCTGTACGCCCCTGTTGTAGTTTTCGATCACAAGGTTCATGCCTTCGGCGGCATCCTCGGCAGCCGCGTAGCTTACATAGCCCTCGAATGGGCGTATCATCGTACTTTGCGTGCTGCCCTCGATCCATTCGTTGCAGTAGGTGTAGTAGCCGGAGCCTTTGATGCTGGGGTTCTCCCGCAGCTCCTTCATGGTCGTCTTTGTTGTGATGTTCGGCTCGCCGTACTCTGCAGCAAAATGCCGAAAGCGATACGCACGCCAGCATTCCCAGCGCGCACACCATCGTTCTGATCCACTTCATTTTGGGACATCCTCCATTCTGCAGCGGCGGTATCCTGCCGTGCTTTTGTTTGTTATGATTTATTGTATCACAAACCTGCCGGATGTCAAAGAAATTTCTGTGCAGTACGGCGCTTGTACCGCACCGCAAATTCTGCTATACTGGAGCTCGGATATTTTTGAGAGTTGAGGGCGCGGAAAGCTTGCACTTTCCGCCGGGATCGAAATATGAGCAAGATCACGATCCGGCCCATGGAGCCGGAAGACTGGAGCGCCGTTTCCAGAATCCATTTAGAGGGCATTGCTACAGAACATGCCACTTTTCAGACCACCTGTCCGCCGTATTCTGCGTGGGATGCTTCCCACGCAAAAAAGAATGCCGACTGGTACTGCTGGCCGACGGCGTGATCGCCGGGTGGACGGCGTTGCGCCGGGTGGACCCGCGCTGGTGCTACCGCGGCGTAGCTGAGGTGAGCATCTATGTGGGTGAGCAGTTCCGCGGCCATGGGCTTGGGCTGTCATCTACTGGCCGAGCTGTGCCATCAGGCAGAAAAGGCCGGCTACTGGACACCTGCAGTCCACCGTGCTGCAGGACAACGCTGCCAGCCGCGCCCTGCACACAAAATGCGGCTTTCGCTTAGTGGGCCGTCGGGAACGCATTGCCCCGCGACTGTCATGGCCGCTGGCTGGACACATTCTTAATGGAATACCGCGCTGCCGCCAATGAACCGGAAGGCTATAAAAAGCTGTAAGATACAAAAGAACTCCGCGCCCTGTGAGGTGCGGAGTTCTTTTTTTGTCCATTGATAAAATGATAAAGGTAAAAACAGGCTTACCACTCTTTGCCATCGACTTCCACGCTGCCGTCTACCACAGCACCGGCGTGGGAGCGCTGGAACATGCTCTCTACCACAGCACAGTACTTATCTGCCAGACAGACGATAACTGGCCTCACGGCAGGTGGGTACATGACGGAAGGTCAGCGGCCACATGTGGCTTGCAATGATGCTCTGTTCCTTTTTGGTGATGCCGAACACACGCTTTGCATTGACGCAGGCATAGCCCGGATGGGAGAAGCCGTGCATCTCAAACAGGCGGCGCAGGCCGTGGAAAGGTACCGGTGGTGTGCCAGTCGTACAGATAAAAATCATGCAGCAGGGCACCCACTGCCAGCGAGGTCTCGTCAGCGTGCAGATGCAGACGGCGGTTGAGCCAGAAGCTCACCAGCGCCACATTCTTGCAATGCTGGTAGGTGGTGACAGAACCGTGCTGGATGTACTCCCGCATCCGCTGTACATCCGGGTGATGATCGTATTTTTCTACGATGGCATAAAGCTGTTCGCGCTCGATCTCAGAAAGCTGCATGCTGCAAAATTTCCTTTCGCTTTAAGGTGATGTTTTCAGGAACGAAGCTGGACCGGATTGGAATTGCCGAAGTTTTCTGCGCTGGAAGGGTTCTCCCGCTTGAGGGAAAGATCTACCAGATACTGCTTGCCGTCGCCCAGTTCTTCCAGCTGGGCCAGCTTTGCCTTTGCAGCCGGCTTCGTCCGGATACCACTGGATCAGGAAGAAGTTCTCGGTTTCTACCCCGTAGTATAGCCACACGCCGTCGGCACGCAGAAGATCGTCGAGGTGGTTCACCTCTTCGCCGTCCGGCAGGCCGAGGCCCTCCTCGGCATACAGGTTCTCCGGCTCCACCTGGAGCATCTCGATCACCTGAATGGAGCTTTGCAGATATTCGTCCTGCGAGACCGTCTTGTCCGAAAGCTCCCATCCGGTAAGAAAATGCCTGCATGAGCAGGTCGCGCACAGAAACACGCGGCAGGGTCGGGTCCATAACCATAGGTATTCCCTTCTTCCTTGAGTTTGTCCCTGCTGACCAGTATACGTCAAAGGCTTATGCAAGTCAACAGTTTAATTGTGAATTTTTTGTAGGTTCGTTCAAATATATCAGACTTTAACAGACGGAAAAGGCAAAAGTGTCTCCCAGCCATTCCACTGCCAGTTCCACCCAGTGATGCCGGTGGCGGCTGGGCTGGTCCACCTCTGCCGTGCTGATGCTGGTACCGTGCACCCCCTTTTCAAACAGATGCGCCTCGCATGGCACACCCGCCCGGTGCAGAGCGTTCACCAGCATCAGGGTGTTCTCCACCGGAACGGTAGCGTCCTCCATGGTGGCCCACACGAACACCGGCGGCGTCTGCGGCGTGATCTTATCCTCCAGCCCGAATGCCTGCTGTGCCGCCGGGTCGGTGCTGCCCGCCAGCTGCACAAAGCTGCCGCGGTGGGCATACTGCCCTGCCATGACCACCGGATAGCCCAGGATCACCGCATCGGGCCGGGGCTGGGCCGCTCCGCCGGGAATGTCCAGCACAGCACCGGAAAGTGCCAGATGTCCGCCCGCTGAAAAGCCGCACACTGCAATTTTTTCGGCAGGATATGCCACTGGGCCGCGTGCTGCCGCACAAGACCGATAGCCTCGGCCAGCTGGCGCAGCGGCATGTAGTCCTTTGCCTTTTCGCAGATGGCGTAGTCCAGCACTGCGGTGTGGTAGCCCGCCGCCGCAAACTGCAGGGCCACCGGGTCGCCCTCGCGGGCGCTCACATGGTTGTAGCCGCCGCCCGGCACCACCAGCACCAAAGGCCGGTCAAGCACATTCGGCAATCCGCTCACAGCAATCACGCAGATAAACGGTCAGTGTCCCACCGCCGGCCAGTTCCAGCTGTTTCAGCTGCATGATATTTCCTCCTTTTACTGCATCCTTTGCGGTTCATTATAGCACAAAACGAACCATTTTTTAAACTTTTTATGAAAGCCCTTGATTTTTTGCTTTTCGTCGGTGTATATTAGCACTCGAAAGTTACGAGTGCTAAGTATTCAAAAAGTAATATCCTATTCCGAGTGCTTGGTGCCGAAATACAGATAAAAAGAGGTCTTGCATTATGGCTAAGAAAGAATTTCAGGCTGAAAGCAAAAAGAACTGATGGATATGATGATCAACTCCATCTACACCAATAAGGAAATTTTCCTGCGCGAGCTGATCTCCAACGCATCGGATGCCATTGATAAGGTCTACTATAAGTGTCTAACCGATCCCTCGTGGGCATGAACAAGGGCGATTTCCGCATCCTCATCACCCGCGACCAGGATAAACCGCATCCCTGACCATTGAGGATAACGGCATCGGCATGACCAAAGAGGAACTTGAGCAGAATCTGGGCACCATTGCTCACTCCGGTTCTCTGGACTTCAAGAAGGACAACAAGGACGAGAACATCGATATCATCGGTCCAGTTTGGTGTCGGCTTCTACTCTCTCCTTCATGGTTGCCGACAAAGTCACGGTCATTTCCAAGGCCTATGGCTCGGATGAAGCATGGCAGTGGGAGTCCTCCGGCGTGGACGGCTACGAAATGACCCCCGCCCAGAAGGACACCGCAGGCACCCAGATCATCCTGCACATCAAGCCGGATACTGAGACGGACCACTACGACAACTTCCTCGATGAGTACGGCATCGTGGCCATCGTGAAGAAGTACAGCGACTATGTGCGCTATCCCATCCAGATGGAGCGCCAGCACGAGCGCCAGAAGCCGGAACCCGATCCCCAAGCCGGAGGATTATAAGCCCGAATGGGGAGACTTACACCGAGCTGGAAACCCTGGAACAGCATGGTGCCCATCTGGAAAAAGCAGAAGAGCGAAGTGACCGACGAAGGAGTACGCGAACTTCTATAAGGAAAAGTTTGGCGATTATACCGACCCCGCCCGCGTCATCGTCAGCCGCACCGAGGGCACTGCAAATTATAATGCCCTGCTGTTCGTACCCAGCCACCGTCCCCTACGACTTCTACACCAAGGATTATGAAAAGGGTCTGGCCCTGTACGCATCCGGCGTGCTCATCATGGACAAGTGCGCCGATCTGCTGCCCGAGCACTTCCGCTTTGTCAAGGGCATTGTGGACAGTCAGGATCTGAGCCTGAACATCAGCCGCGAGATGCTGCAGAAGGACAACCAGCTCAAAGCTGATCCACAACGCTCTGGAAAAAAGATCAAGAACGAGTTCCACGCCATGCTGGCCAACGACCGCGAGAAGTACGAGAGCTTCTGGAAGGAGTTTGGCCGTCAGCTGAAGTTCGGCGCATACTCCGACTACGGGATGCACGCCGAGCTGCTGCGCGACCTGCTGCTGTTCTGGTCTGCCAAGGAGCAGAAGATGGTCACTCTGCAGGAGTACGTAGACAAGATGCCCGCCGAGCAGAAGTACATCTACTTCGCCGCCGGCGACTCCACCGACCGTCTGGCAAAGCTGCCTGCCGCCGAGCTGGTCATGGACAAGGGCTACGATGTCCTGCTCCTGACCGAAGATGTGGACGAGTTCTGCCTGCAGATCATGCGCAGCTATCCCCGCAAGGATGCTGAGGGCAAGGACGGCACTGTGGAGTTCAAGAACGTCAACAGCGGCGATCTGGGCCTTGAGACCGAGGAAGAGAAGAAGGCCGCCGAGGATGCCACCGCCGAGAACAAGGCTCTGTTCGACACTATGAAGGATGCTCTGGACGGCAAGGTGAAGGAGGTCAAGGTCTCCACCCGTCTGAAGGATCACCCCGTGTGTCTGAGTGCCGACGGCCCGTTGTCCATCGAAATGGAAAAGGTGCTGTCCAAGCAGCCCGGCAGCGAAGGGCGTAAAGAGCGATAAGGTTCTGGAACTGAATGTCAACCACCCCGTGTTTGCCGTGCTCAAGGCCGCACAGGAGGCCGGTGACACCGACAAGATCAATAAGTACAGTGCTCTGCTGTACGCACAGGCTCAGCTGATCGAAGGCCTGCCGGTGGATGATCCCGCCGCCTACGCCGAGGCCGTCTGCAGTCTGATGAAGTAACTTTTTCCGGCAGGCAGCAGACTTACTCCCCTGCTGCTTCCACGCACATCAATATTTCCCCCTTAACAAAAAGACCGTGCTCCGCTATAATAGAGTGGAACGCGGTCTTTTTTTCTGTTTTTGCCGGACAGTCAGGATAAATTGAGAGGTTTTTCTCATGCAGCCCAAAGAAGCACTATTTTGCGCATATCCCTACCATTGCCATTTTTATTGTGTTTGCCATGTCGGCACCGCTGGGCGTGCTGCCGTTCATCTTAAAAAGCATCGATAAAAACGCTGAAAAAGGAAGAAAAAGCCTGCTGCACAGGCGCAGGCAGACTATCGTTCCGACCTCGGCCCCGCCCCTGCACAGACGGCACCCCCGGCAGGAAAACGAGCCAACTTACGGCCACGATGTTCCCCGCAAAGAGCAGAAGGATGCTCAAAAGCGGCACAAGCTCCTTACCACCCTGTGCACCATCGGCGGTGCCGTCTTTCTGTTTGCGGCTTCAGCACCCTGTTCATGGATGGTGCTGCCAGCATGATGGAAGCCTTTACCGCCATCGCCCAGATGCTGGGCGGCGGTGCTGCTCTGCACCGGCCTGCACATGGATCGTACCCGCAAGCTGGAACGCCTGCTGGACAAGATCGCAGGCGACCGCGACAACATCCCGCTGGACGAGCTGTTTGCCGCCGCAGGCATCGATGCCGCAAAGGGGCGTGCTGCAGTGGAAAGCGCCATTTCCCACGGTTACTTTGGTGCCGACGCCTACATCGACAACCGCACCGCTACCCTTGTGGTGCGCGGTGCTGCGCCCCAGCCGCCCAAGCAGCCGGAACCGAAGCCCGCGCCCGCCCCAGAACCGGCACCAGCGGACCAGTACGCCGCCCTTCTGCAGCAGCTGCGGCAGGCCAACGACGCCATTCCGGACCCGGTGATGACCGCCAAGATCAGCCGTCTGGAAGCGGTCAGCGCCCGCATCTTTGAGCTGGCAAAGCAGGACCCCGGCAAAAAAGGCGCAGCTGCAGAAATTCATGGACTACTATCTGCCCACCGCCCTCAAGCTGCTGAACACCTATGCCAGCCTTCCCGCACAGGATGTGCAGGGGGAAAACATCGCCGATGCCAAAAAGAACATCGAGCGCAGCATGGATCTGCTGGTGACCGCCTTTGAAAACCAGCTGGACAAGCTGTTCCAGTCCGACGCGCTGGACGTCTCCGCCGATGTGGCCGCGCTGGAGGGGATGCTCAACATGGACGGCCTGACCGGAAACGAGTTTACAAAATAATATTTTGGGGAAACAGGGAAAAGGCCCATGCGCTTTTTCCCTGGTTTTTTCAAAGCGCAAATCTCCATGTTGTGCAGGCCTCCATGTCCGTCCCACGCAAAGCCGTGGATTTGCAGGCATTTTTGCCAATGGTTTTTCCGTTTTATATCTAATTTTATTTCAACCGTCAAATTCCACTCTGTGCGCCAATTTCTAGTCTTTTTGCAACTTTTCATTCAGATGCAACAATAACACATGGTTTTTTTCTGTCCGGATTTTATATGATAAAGGACAGAAGTGTGCAGAGCGTCCTGTATGCTGCCCTGTACTGCAGTTCCAACCCGCTCAAAAGGAGGATTATCCTATGATGAAATCTGTTTCCGCATGGAAGCAGGAGCTTTCCAGCGGCGCTCACGCTGCCCGGCTGGCAGCACTTTACTGCTGTGCACCCGACGAGACTCCTGCCCAGGCTGCCCGCTACGAAGCTGTTCTGAATGGTCTGGAGACCACCTTTGGCCCCCACGCCGAAGCCGGCCTTTACAGCGCACCCGGCCGCACCGAGATCGGCGGCAACCACACCGACCACCAGCACGGCCGCGTGCTGGCCGGCAGCGTGAACATTGATATGATCGCTGCCGCCGCGCCCAACACCCTGAACCAGCTGCGCGTGCAGAGCGAAGGCTACGACCTGTGTGTGATCGGCCTTGATGACCTTGACTGCCCGCAAGGAAGAGGAAAAAAACACTACCCTCTCTCTGCTGCGCGGCGAATGCGAAGCCTTCCGTCAGCGCGGTGCAAAGCTGGCCGGTCTGGATGTGTACATTTCCTCCAATGTGCCCAAGGGCAGCGGCGTTTCTTCCTCTGCCGCCTTCGAGGTGCTGATCGGCGTCATCCTGAATGACTGCTTCATGACCGATAAAGGTCTCCCCATCGAGATCGCGCAGATCGGCCAGTGGGCCGAGAACGTCTACTTCGGCAAGCCCTGCGGCCTGATGGACCAGATGGCCTCCAGCGTCGGCAACATTATCCCACCATTGATTTTGCCGACCCTGCCCACCCGAATGTGGAGCCGGTGCCGGTGGATTTCTCCAAGGCCGGTCTGGCACTGTGCATCCTGGACTCCTGTGCCGACCATGCTGACCTGACCGACGAGTACGCCGCCGTCCCCGCCGAGTGCCGCGCTGTGGCCGCCGTGTGCGGCGGTGAGGTGCTGCGGGACGTGCCCTTTGAGACCTTCCTTGCAAAGCTTCCGGAGTGTCGCAGGCAGTGCGGCGACCGCGCGGTGCTGCGTGCCTTCCATATTTATGCCGACAACGACCGCGTGGCAAAACAGGTCGCCGCTCTGCGCGAGGGCGATTTCAGCACCTTCCTGCGTCTGGTCAGCGAATCCGGCCACAGCAGCTGGGAATACCTGCAGAACGTGATCCCCGCCGGTTACAAGGAGCATCAGGAGATGGGCGTGACCATTGCAGCTGCCGCCAAGCATTATCTGAACGGCAAGGGCGCTGTGCGCGTGCACGGCGGCGGCTTTTTGCCGGTACGGCTCAGGCCTTTGTGCCGGTGGACATGCTGGCCGACTTCAAATCACACATGGAAGCCATCCTTGGTGAGGGCCGCTGCCATGTGCTGAGCATCCGTCCCGGAAGGAGGCGCAGTGCTGTGATCTCTACCGCCATTCAGCAGCTCGTGAATTACGGGCTGGACACCGGCCTTATCCTGCCCGATGATGAAATTTACATCCGCAACCAGCTGCTTATGACCATGCAGCTGGACGACTTTACCGCGCCGGAGGGCGAGGTGTGCTATACCGATCTGGAAAGCATCCTCAAAACGCTGGTAGATGATGCCGTTGCCCGCGGTGTGTGCGAGGACAACTCCACCGCCCGCGATCTGTTCGACACAAAGCTCATGGGTGTATTGACTCCGCGGCCCAGCATCGTGCGCGCCAATTTCGAGGAGCGCTACGAAAGCGAAGGCCCGCAGGCCGCTACCGACTGGTTCTATAAGTTCAGTCAGGATACCGATTATATCCCGCCGCTACCGCATCAAGCGGGATCTGAAATGGGTCACCAAGACCCCCCTACGGCGATCTGGATATCACCATCAACCTCTCCAAGCCGGAGAAGGACCCCAAGGCCATTGCCGCCGCAAAGCTGGCCCCCAGAGCGCCTATCCCAAGTGCCAGCTGTGCGCCGAGAATGAGGGGTACGCGGGACGGGTCAACCACCCCGCCCGCGAGAACCACCGCATCATCCCTCTCACCATCAACGACAGCGCTTGGAACCTGCAGTACAGTCCCTTACGTCTACTACAACGAGCACTGCATCGTGTTCAACAACCAGCACACTCCCCATGAAGATCGAGCGTGCTACCTTCCGCAAGCTGCTGGACTTTGTTCAGCAGTTCCCCCACTACTTCGTGGGCAGCAACGCCGACCTGCCCATGGTGGGCGGCAGCATCCTGAGCCACGATCATTTTCAGGGCGGTCATTACGAGTTTGCCATGGCCAAGGCTCCCATTGAAAAGAAGTGGGTGTTCCCCGGTTTTGAGGACGTAGATGCCGGTATCGTGCACTGGGCCATGAGCTGCATCCGCCTGACAAGTGAGGACGACAGCCGCCTTGTGGAGCTGGCGGACAAGATCCTGACCGCATGGCGCGGCTACTCGGACGAAAAGTGCTTCATCTTTGCCGAGACCGACGGCGAGCCACATAACACCATCACCCCCATTGCCCGGATGCGGGACGGCAAATTCGAGCTGGATCTGGCGCTGCGCAACAACCTGACCACCCCGCGAGCATCCCCTGGGCGTTTACCATCCCCATGAAAGGCTGCATCACATCAAAAAAGAGAACATCGGCCTCATCGAGGTCATGGGCCTTGCCGTGCTGCCCAGCCGCCTGAAAAAGGAGCTGTTTGAGCTGGCCGATGCACTGGTAGCCAGCACCCCGGTGAGCCAGTACCCGGAAGAACTGCAGAAGCACGCCGAGTGGGCCGAGGATATTCTTGCCCGCCACCCGGAGCTGAACGCCGACAATGTGCACCTGATCTTGCAGGACGAGGTAGGCCATGTGTTCGCACAGGTGCTGGCCGATGCCGGTGTGTACAAGCTGGACGAAGCAGGCCGCGCCGGTTTTGTCCGCTTCCTTGAAAGCGTAAAATAAACCATAAATCCCCGAGGCTGTTGCGCATATCATGGCGCAACAGCCTTTTTTAGAGCACAGCATTGAGCAAAAGCACTTTTCCTTTGCTCTCCCCCCTGTGAAAAAATCAATGGGAAAATCCGCAGATTTTCCCATTGATAAATTAAAGTATTCATTCCGCTGAAAATGGCCAAAGCAGCGCGGCGGCCATTCAAAATCGTTTTTTGTAGATGGAGGTATCGCTATGCACTGCACTCTGGAAGTTTGCGTAGACAGCACCGCCAGCGCACTGGCGGCAAAACGCGGCGGCGCTGATCGGCTGGAGCTGTGCGCCGACCTGATCATCGGCGGCACCACTCCTTCCCCTGCCCTGCTGCGTCAGGTCAAGGGGCTGAGACCGGCCTGCCGGTGCGGGCACTTATCCGTCCCCGCTTTGGCGATTTCTGCTACGACCGCTACGAGCTGGCACAGATGGCCGAATGCGCCGCCGAGCTGGTAGCCGCCGGTGCGGACGGCATCGTGACCGGCGTGTTGACCCCGGCGGGAGCGCTGGACACAGACGCCCTGCGCCCCATCTATGCCGCAGCCCGGCAGGCGGCTGAAAAAGCACACCGCACCGTGGACTGCACCCTGCACCGTGCTTTTGATGTCTGCTGCGACCCCTTCGCCGCACTGGAAGCCGCAAAGCAGCTAGGGCTTGCTACCATTCTGACCAGCGGACAGGCAGCAAGTGCCCCACAGGGCGCTGCCCTGCTGCGGCAGCTGGTGGAAGCTGCCGGGCAGGAGGTGGAGATTCTGGTTGGTGCAGGCGTATCTGCTGCCAACATCCCCGCTCTTGCCGCCCAGACCGGTGCCCGGGCGTTCCACCTTTCCGGCAAGCAGGTGCTGGGACAGCCGCATGACCTTCCGGCGGGAAGGCGTGCCCATGGGGCTGCCGGGCTTTTCGGAGTTTGAGATCTGGCAGACCAGTGAAGCAAATATCCGCGCCGCCCGCACCGCACTGGATGCGCTGTAACTGCAAAAAACATCGTTCTTCCCGCAGTGCCTGTTTCCGCAGGAAACAGGCACTGCATCCTGCTGTTTTCCGTTACACCCCTCCCGTGAAAATGCAAAATCGGGCAGCCCGCAGCTGCCCGATTTTGTTCTAATAAAGTTTTTCCCACTTTAGTGCAGGGCGGCAAACCGGGCTGCGCCGCGGGTGCACAGCCAACGGTGCAGCAGCAAATCCAGCCCCAGCAGCGCGGCCAGACAAGCACCTTTGGCGGCCAGCGGCGGCACGGCATAATCCAGTCGTCAGGGCAAAACAGCACCCCGCCCGCCAGCAGCCACCGCCGAACATCGGCGGCGCATATGGCCTCCGCTTTCGACCAGCGGCTTCGCTGACCAGT
>VOFJ01002059.1_pt1 | contig 24216 bp, 28 predicted proteins | sample 5384081 | NCBI WGS metagenome assembly VOFJ01 (sample SAMN12384729, study PRJNA508395) | human gut metagenome | isolation source: healthy gut I | host: Homo sapiens | reverse complement strand
GACGGCCGGGCAGGCCATATGTCCCTCCGCGGTGTTGCTCCGGATAGAGTTTACAGCGCCGCACTGTCTCCAGCCGGCGAGTGAGCTCTTACCTCACTTTTCCACCCTTACCCGATCGCTCGGGCGGTATCTTTCTGTTGCACTTGTCCGAGGGTTGCCCCTGGCGGGTGTTACCCGTTATCCTTGCCCTGCGGAGCCCGGACTTTCCTCACGCACAGCCTTTCGGCTCGTGCCCGCGGCTGTCCGGCTCACTCGCCCGACTATTTTACACATCCTGCCGCGGTACGTCAAGCGCTGCGGCGATTTATTTTCTTGTAATCGCGTCAAATGGGCGGTATAATCGCTTTGTATGATTCTTTTTCTTCAAAAGGAGTGTCTGCATGACCTTTTCGGATTATATCGACTACCTGCGCGGCAAGCGCATCGGCGTCATCGGCTTCGGTGTGAGCAATCAGCCGCTCGTGCGTGTGCTGCTGCAAAACGGCTGTGATGTGACCGTGTGCGACCGGCGCGAGCGCGCGCAGCTTGGTGCGCCCGGGGATGAGGCCGCGGCGCAGGGCGCGAAATTCGCCCTTGGCGCGGACTATCTCGAGCATCTGGACTTTGATGTCATCTTCCGCACGCCGGGCGTGCTGCCCATCGTGCCGCAGCTGCGCAAGGCTGCGCAAAACGGCGCGATCCTCACCTCCGAGATGGAGGCGTTCTGCAATCTCTGCCCCTGCCGCATCCTTGCCATCACCGGCAGCGACGGCAAGACCACAACCTCGACCATCACGGCGGAGCTTCTGCGTGCGCAGGGATACACCGTGCACCTCGGCGGCAACATCGGCACGCCGCTGTTTGACCGTATCGCGGACATCCGGCCGGACGATTTTGCCGTGCTCGAGCTCAGCAGCTTCCAGCTGCACGGCATGCACTGCGCGCCGGATGTGGCCATTATCACAAACATATCGCCCAACCATCTGGATGTGCATCCGGATCTGGAGGACTATGTGTCGGCCAAGTGCAGCATTTACCGCGGCCAGCGCCCCGACGGTGTTCTCGTACTCAACGCCAAGGACGCGCACACGCCGCGCTTTGCGGCCGAAGCGCCGGGCAGCGTGCGCTATTTCAGCAGCGTCGGTCCGGTGGAAAACGGCGTCTACTGCTCGGACGGCGTCATTTATCGCGCCCACGGCGGCAAGGCGGAGAAGCTGATCGACGTTTCGGATATCCGCATCCCCGGCGCGCACAACGTGGAAAACTACATGGCTGCCTTCGCCGCGACCGACGGTCTGGTCGGTCAGGCGGCGTGCGTGCAGGTCGCGCGCAGCTTTGCGGGTGTCCCGCACCGCATGGAGCGCATCCGTGAGCTCAACGGCATCACGTTTATCAACGACTCCATCGCCTCGAGCCCCACGCGCACGATCGCGGGGCTGCACGCGCTGCCGAAGCCGCCGGTCATCATTCTCGGCGGGCATGATAAGCACATCCCGTTTGACGAGCTGGGCGACGAGGTCTGTCTGCACGCGAAGGCGGCGGTCGTCGTCGGCGAGACGGCGCAGCGCATCGCGGCGGCCATCCGCGGCTCGAAATTCTATGACCCGGGAAAGCTGCCGCTCGTCGAAGCGCCGGATTTTCGCGCGGCGGTCGAGACGGCGTACCGTCTCGCGCAGCCGGGCGATACCGTGACGCTCTCGCCGGCGTGTTCGTCGTTTGACTTCTTCAAGAATTTTGCCGAGCGCGGCGATACCTTCCGCGCCATTGTGGAAAGCCTGCAATAAATGCATGGACCGCGCCCCGCCTGCATAGCATGGCAGGGGGGAGTGCTATGATCCGTGTGACTCGCCGTTGGCGTCCGGCTATTCATCGTCCGCCGCGCTTCAGGCGCAGCGTGGCGGCGCTGCTGCTGGCCCTGGCTGTGCTTGGCAGCGCCGCGTATATGACCGTGACGGTGCTGCAGCTCATCACGCAGCTTGCCGTGAACGCCGCCTGCGATCTCATGCAGCTGAAGATCAACACCGCCGTCCGTGCGTCCATGGCGCAGGTGCGCGGCGAATACTATACCTACCGCACAGACGCGGACGGGACGATCACGGCTGTGAGCATCGACGCCGAGCGCGTGGGGCAGGTGGCCTCGCTCGTGCTCGAGCATATGATGGACGGCGACGACGGGCAGATCGAGCTGGACATCCCGCTTGAGACGCTCTTCGGTGTGAATTTCCTGCCCGGCCTCAAGCTGCCGCTGCCGGTGCGCATCCTTGTGCTGACGACGTCGGACGTGCGCTATCGCAACGAGCTCATGTCGGCTGCGATCAATCAGAGCAAATACCAGCTATACCTCGATATCAACATGGATCTGGACATTCTGGTGCCGTGGGCGCACCAGACGGAGACGGTGGGCACGCAGGTGCTGCTGGCCGAGACGGTCATCGTCGGCAAAGTGCCCCAGACGTATGTGGAAGTGGAGTAATGACTATGGACGTACATGAAGAAATCCTGGCGCTGCGCCGCCGGCTGGAGCGCGCAAACTTTCTCTACTATGTGAAAGACGCGCCCGAGATCAGCGACTTTGAATATGACGCGCTCCTGCGCAGACTGGAGGAGCTCGAGGCGGCGCACCCGGAATATGCCTCGCCCGATTCGCCGACGCAGCACGTCGGCGGCTACGCGCTCAACACCTTCGCGCAGGTGCACCATCAGGTGCCGCTTGAGAGCCTGCAGGATGTGTTCTCGTTTGACGAGCTGCGCGCGTTCGGCGCGCGCATGGACATCGCGCTCACGCAGGCGCATGATTACTCTGTCGAGCCGAAGATCGATGGTCTGTCCATGTCGCTCGAGTATGAAAACGGTGTGTTCGTGCGCGGCGCGACGCGCGGCGACGGTGTCACCGGCGAGGACGTGACGGAAAATCTGCGCACGCTGCGAAACCTGCCGCTGACGCTTGAAAATGCGCCTGCAAGGCTCATCGTGCGCGGCGAGGTCTATATGTCGCACGCCGTGTTTGCGCAGCTCAACGCCGAGCGCGAGCTGCTTGAGCAGCCGCTGCTGGCAAACCCGCGCAACGCGGCGGCGGGCTCCGTGCGCCAGCAGGACCCGAAGGTCGCGGCGGCGCGCAGGCTCGACATCATCATCTTTAACCTTCAGTATGACAGCGACCGCACGTTTGCCACCCATACGCAGACGCTCGACTATCTGGCGTCGCTGGGCTTCCCGGTCGTGCCGTACCGGCGTTGCGAGACACTCGATGCCTGCTGCGCGCGCATTGACTGGATCGGTGACAACCGCGAGACGTTCCCGTTTGACATCGACGGTGCGGTCATCAAGATCAACGACCTCGCACAGCGGCGGTATCTCGGCAGCACGGCGAAATTCCCGCGCTGGGCGGTGGCGTATAAGTACCCGCCGGAGAAAAAGGAGAGCCGCGTGCGCGACATCGTCGTGCAGGTCGGGCGCACGGGCGTGCTCACACCGAAGGCGGTCATCGACCCGGTGCGCCTGGCAGGGACGACCGTCACAAACGCCACGCTGCACAATCAGGATTTCATCGATAATCTTGACCTGCGCATCGGCGACACGGTGCTCGTGCAGAAGGCGGGGGAGATCATCCCCGAGATCCTCTCCGTCGTGCGCGAAAAGCGCCCCGAGGGCACGGTGCCGTTTCGTATGCCGGACACCTGCCCTGAGTGCGGCGCGCCGGTCGTGCGCGATCCGGACGGTGCCGCCCTGCGCTGCACAGGTGCAGAGTGCCCGGCGCAGCGGCTGCGCAACATCGCGCACTTCGCCTCCCGCGAGGCGATGGATATCGACGGGCTCGGCATTTCGCTGTGCCAGTCGCTGATCGAGGCCGGGCTCGTGCGCTCCCCGGCAGAGCTGTATTCTCTCGAGCCGCAGGCGGTCGCAGCGCTGGATCATATGGGCAAAAAGTCGGCCGAGAATCTCATTGCGGCCATTGAAAAGAGCAAGGATGCGGGCATGGCGCGCCTGCTGTGCGCGTTCGGCATCCGGCAGGTTGGGCAGAAGGCGGCCAAGGTGCTGGCGATGCACTTCGGCACGCTCGACAAGCTCATGGCGGCGACGGAGGACGAGCTCATGGCCATTCCCGACGTCGGACCGACGACGGCGGCGTACCTGCGCGCGTGGTTTGCAAATCCTCAGTCGCAGCACCAGATCCGTCTGCTGCGCGCGGCCGGTGTCAGCTTCGAGTCCAGGGAGCAGATCGTCGACCACCGCTTTGCGGGCAAGACGTTCGTGCTCACCGGCGCGCTCGAGCACTTCAGCCGCGATGAGGCCGGCGCCATCATCGAACGCTTCGGCGGCAAAACCAGCTCATCCGTGTCGAAAAAGACGTCCTATCTGCTGGCCGGGGAGAACACCGGTTCAAAGTACCAGAAGGCGCTCACGCTCGGCACGCCGATCATTACGGAAGCAGAATTTCTGGCTATGATCCAGGAGTAACGAAAGAAACGGAGTGGAAATCATGCGAGATTACGCAAAGGAGTTTGAAAACCGCGTCGCCTTTATCCGCGACCTGCTCAAAAGCAGCGGCGCCAAGGGCGTCATCTACGGCAACAGCGGCGGCAAGGACAGTGCGCTCGTCGGCATCCTCTGCAAGGCCGCGTGCGACAACACGGTCGGCATCATGATGCCGTGCGCCTCTAAGCGCAACTTCGGCGAGGATATGAGCGACGGTCTGGCCGTGGCCGAGCAGTTCAACATCGAGACACGCACGGTCGACCTCACGGCGGAAAAGGAGCTCGTCATGCAGACGGTCTCTGCCGTCACGACGCTCAACCAGATGGCACGTCCAATATTGCGCCGCGTCTGCGCATGCTCACGCTCTACACGATCGGCGCGGCGGAGGGACGCCTCGTCGCCGGGACGGGTAACCGCAGCGAGGCGTACATGGGCTACTTCACGAAGTGGGGCGACGGTTCGTATGACTTTAACCCCATTGCCGACCTGACCGTGACGGAGGTCTATGCGTTCCTGTCGTGGCTGCACGCGCCGGAAAACATCATCCGCAAGGCGCCGTCAGCCGGGCTTTTCGAGGGGCAGACGGACGAGCAGGAGATGGGCGTGACCTATGCCGCCATCGATCGGTACATCCTTACCGGCGAGGCCAACGAGCACGACAAGGCCATCATCGACCGCTATCATAGCCGCAGCGAGCACAAGCGCCGCCCGGCTGCGACCTACCACGCCGAATGATACAGTATTTTGACACCCACGCGCATTACGACAGCGGAAAGTTCAACGCCGACCGTGACGAGGTGCTGCGCGCTGTACATGACAGCGGCGTCGCGCTCGTGGTCGACCCCGGTGACAGCGGCGTCACGTCGGAGCGTGCCGTTGCGCTGGCACAGGCGCACGATTTCGTCTATGCCGCCGTCGGCTGGCATCCGGAGGAGGCCGACAGCTGGACGGACAGCAGCCTCGCACATATCCGTGCGCTGGCAGCGCAGCCGAAGGTCTGCGCCATCGGCGAGATCGGGCTGGACTATTACTGGGACGCATCCACAAAGGCAAAGCAGGAACGGATGTTTCGCGCGCAGCTGGAGCTTGCGCTCGAGCTGGATCTGTCGGTCATCGTGCATGACCGCGAGGCGCACGGCGACAGCCTGCGCATCGTGTGCGACTATCCGCAGCTGCGCGGCGTGTTCCACTGCTATTCCGGCAGCGTGGAGATGGCGCGTGAGCTGCTGCGCCGCGGCTGGTATCTCGGCTTTGACGGGCCGATCACGTACAAAAACGCTGCCAAAGCGCCCGAGGTGATCGCCGCCTGCCCGGTGGAGCGCATCCTGCTGGAAACGGATTCCCCCTATCTCGCGCCCGTGCCGAATCGCGGCAAGCGCAATGATTCACGCAACCTGCCCTTCATCGCCGCGCGTGTCGCGCAGATCAAGGGCATGACCGCAGACCAAGTCGCGGAGGTAACACTGCAAAATGGAAAGAAACTCTTTGATCTCTGAGCGCTATCTGCTGCGCGGCGCACCGAATGCGCGCGACCTCGGCGGCCTGCCGACGGTGGACGGACGCAAGGTGCGCACAGGGCTGCTGCTGCGCAGCGGCGAGCTTGCGGGCATTACGGACGCCGATGCGCACACGCTCAGCCAATACCCGCTGCGTACGGTCATCGACTTTCGCACCGATCTGGAGCGGGAGCAGAAGCCGGACCGTGTCCTTGCGGGCGTGCGCTATATCCACTGCCCGATCGTGCAGCAGACGGCGACCGGACTGACGCGCGAGGAGCACGCCGACCCCTACGCCGCCGTTGTCACGCACGCAAAAACGATGGCGGGCAAGGAGCGGGCGTTTATGTGCGCGATGTACCGGAGCCTTGTCACGCACGACTACTCGATCGCGCACTACCGGCAGTTTTTTGCCCATCTGCTCGCACAGACGGACGGGGCGCTGCTCTACCACTGCTCCGCGGGCAAGGACCGCGTCGGCGTCGGCACGATGCTGCTGCTGACGGCGCTGGGCGTGGACTGGCCGGTCATCGTGGAAAACTATCTGATCACGAACGAGCGCATGGCCGCCACGACCGACTGCCTGCTGACGGCGGTCAAGGACTATGATCTCACGGAGGCAGAGCGGGACGTGATCCGCACGTTTGACAGCGCGGATGCGGAGTTTCTGACCGCCGCGCGCGATGCGGCTGCGCAGCGCTGCGGCAGCATGGACGCCTTCCTGTCGCAGGCGCTCGGCGTCGGCGCGTCCGAGCGGGAGGCGCTGCGTGCACGCTGGCTGACCGAATGATAAAAGTAATCACAGAAAAAGCGGCGTGCCGCCCACATCGGGCGGCACGCCGTTTATGATATCGTGCGTATCAGGTCTTTGGAATTTGATCTGCAAGGAAGATCATCACGGGGTCTTCCTCTGCGCGGACATAGGGCGCTCTCGGTGCGCGAAACAGCGTCGACTCCGGCAGCACCGTACTGAGCACGACGTGGAAGGTCGTGCCGTTCCAGGCGTTGCTCTCGAGCAGGATCGTGCCGTTGTGCTTTTCTGCGACACCGAGCGCGACGGTGAGGCCGAAACCATTGCTGCTCAGATCGGAAAAGTCCACGCCCGTCACGCGCAGCGGGATGAAGATTGTCCCGAGCTTCGCCGGAGCGATGCGTGTGCCGTCGTCACAGATGATGATGTCTGCGCGGTCACCCTCCTGTGTGACGGCAATGTGGATGCGGTCGCCGCGCGAGCAGCGCTCCATGCAGTTTGCGATGATGTTGAGCAGCATCCGCTGGATGAGCGCCGTGTCGAGCGCGCACTCGATCGGCGCTTCCGGAATGTGCACGTCGAGCACGATGCCGTTGTCGTCGGCGATCGACTGTATGTTTTCCAGCAGCATCCGGCATTCCGCGCCGAGATCGCATAGCTGCGGTGCGAATGCGAGCGACCCGCCGCTCAGCCCGGAGGCGGTGGAGGCATTGAGCGCAAAGCGCAGCAGCCGGTAATAAAACCGCTTGAGTTCGGCGGCATTGTGGCGAAAGTGCACATCACTCAGCTGCATGCCGTAATCATGGAAGTACGTCGTGAGCGTGTGCAAGCCTGACAGCGACGTCAGAAACGGTGCAAACTGTGCGCCTGCGCGCAGCGTGTTTTCGTCCTGCGGCTCAAGCGAGAAGAGCCGGAACGCGCCGAATGATGTCACGGATACGATGACATGGCGCTTGCCGACCATGGCGGAGGTCACAAATTCCGTCGCCGTGGCCTCGGTAATGTGATCCGGCAGCAGCTCGGAGAGCTTGTGATTTGTACGGTCGCCGCGAAAGAGCTCCTGCGCCGCCGGATTCATAAATGCGATGAACTGCTCCTGCGCACCGAGCACGGCTGTCGTGCTCATGGAAAACAGTGTGCTGAGCGAGTCGATGATGTGCGTATTGCTCATTTTCCGATCCCCCCTGAGATGTATTAAAAATCAGTATAGCAGAGCTCGTCAATAGATACAAGTTTTTGCGAAAATCTGAACGAAAAATTGTCACTTGTGATCGACTGCGCATCGTGAATTGGAAAGAATGTGGTTGCGCTTTTTCCGGATTTGATATAAAATAGAGCCGTATGATGAAATGCGCTGCGTGCTGTGCGCAGCAGATCTAACAGGAGGAAACGAGTATGATTAAAATTGGCATCAATGGCTTCGGCCGTATCGGCCGTTTGGCATTCCGCGCCGCGATCTGCGCTGACGATATTGAGGTCGTCGCCGTCAACGCTCCGGACAAAACGCCTGAGCAGCTGGCATATACCGTGAAGTATGACTCCGTGCACGGCCGCTTCAACGGCACCGTTGATTTTGAAGAGGGCGAAAACCCGGCCCTGATCGTCAACGGCAAGCGTGTTGCGCTGCTCAACAACCGTGATGCGAAGCTCCTGCCCTGGGGTGAGCTGGGCGTTGAGTATGTGCTCGAGTGCACCGGCGCGTTCCTGACCAAGGAAAAGGCGCAGGATCATCTGGATGCCGGCGCGCAGGTCGTCGTGCTCTCCGGCCCGTCCAAGGACGACACGCCGATGTTCGTCTGCGGCGTCAACCTCGACGCTTATACCCCCGACATCAAGATCGTGTCCAACGCTTCCTGCACTACCAACTGCCTTGCGCCGCTGGCCAAGATCATCAACGACAACTTCGGCATCGTCGAGGGCCTCATGACCACCGTCCACGCCGATACTGCCACCCAGCAGGTCGTTGACGGCTTCTCCAAGAAGAACTGGCGCCTGTCCCGCGGCGTGCACGGCAACATCATCCCGACCAGCACCGGCGCTGCCAAGGCTGTCGGCAAGGTCATCCCGGCTCTGCAGGGCAAGCTGACCGGCACCTCCATGCGTATCCCGAGCGCGGACGTGTCCATCGTCGACCTGACCTGCCGTCTGGAGAAGGCTGCGACCTATGAAGAGATCTGCGCTGCCGTCAAGGCTGCCGCGGAAGGCCCGATGGCCGGCGTCGTCGAGTATGTTGACGACGAGGTCGTCTCCTCCGACTTCATCACCGATCCGCACACCAGCATCTTCGATGCCAAAGCGGGTCTGGCGCTCAACGATCACTTCGTCAAGCTCATGGCTTGGTACGACAACGAGTGGGGCTTCTCCAACAAGATGCTCGACCTGACGCGCCATATCGACAGCGTCCGCAAGGCCTGATCGAAAAAATCCAACTGCAAATCAAGGGAATGCATCGCGTTCCCTTGATTTTTTCTGCGTGTTCGTGTAAAGTATAGCGGCACGTGAAATTTCAGCGGGGAGGGAGCGCGTTTTGCAGGAAAACAGCAAGCAGAACTATCTCCACGGCGCGGCCATTATGGCGGCCGGCGTGGTGGTCACCAAGATCCTCGGCGCGATCTACAAGATCCCGCTCGGCAATATCCTCGGCGACGAGGGGTATGGATACTTTTCCGTCGCTTACAATATCTATTACGTTTTTCTCACGATGGCCACGGCGGGCATGCCGGTCGCGCTCTCGCGCATGATCAGCGAGGCGGACACGCTCGGCCGTCCCATGCAGGCGCGCAAGATCTTCCGCGTTGCATGGCTGACGTTTGCGATCTTCGGCATTCTGCTCGGGCTGGTCATGTTCCTGTTTCCGACGGAGCTTGCCGGAATGCTCAACAACGTCCGCGCGGCGCAGAGCATCTGGGCGCTGTCCCCGGCGCTTGTGCTTGTGTACCTGACGAGCACGTACCGCGGTTATGCACAGGGCATGAGCAATATGAAGCCGACCACTGTCTCACAGATCCTTGAGGTCGTGGGCAAGGTCGCTGTCGGTCTGGTGCTCGCGTGGAGCTTTACGCGCGCGGGCAAAGGGCTGCCGGTCGCCTCGGCGGGCGCGATCTTCGGCGTCACGGCGGGCGGTGCGTTCGCGCTCATCTACGTCTCGATTTATAAGCACCGGCACTATCCGGACAAACCGGTCGCGGACCCGGACGTTCCGGACTCTGCCGGCCGCATTCTCGGCACGCTGCTGCGCATCAGTATCCCGATCGCGCTCGGCTCAAGCGTTTTGAGCATCATCAACCTCGTTGACACCAAGCTCATCATGTACCGTCTGCAGACGGCGCTGGGCTATTCGGAGACATACGCAAACATTCTCTACGGCGTCTACGGGAAAACGCTGACACTCTTTAACCTTCCGGCTGCGTTCGTGACGCCGATGACGATCAGCATCGTTCCGGCGATTGCTGCCGCGGTTGTGCAGAAGAAGTTTGCACAGGGACATGATATTGCGGAGTCTGCGCTGCGCATCTCGGCGGTCGTTGCCATGCCGATGGGCGTCGGGCTCGCCGTGCTCTGCGACCCGATCGTGAACGTGCTCTATCCGAACAGCAATGACGCCGGGCCTATGCTGCTGATGTTTTTGGGGCTCGCGTCTGTGTTCGTGTGCATTTCACTCATCACAACGGCCGTCCTGCAGGCGACCGGGCATGAGCTGTGCCCCGTGTGGTCGATGCTGGCAGGCGGCGTAACCAAGGTCGCGGTCAACTGGTTTTTGATCGCAGTGCCGGAGCTCAACATCGTCGGCGCGCCGATCGGCACGCTCGCGTGCTATGTGGTCATCTGCATCATGAACTACATCTTCCTGTGCCGCACGCTGCACGAGCGTCTGCACATCGGGCGCTGCCTTGCGCGTCCGCTGCTGAGCACGGTGCTCATGGCGGCCGTCGCTGGCGGGGTGTATGCCGGGCTCAGCGCTGTCATGGGCGGCGACCTGAGCTGGAAGCGAGTGGCGCTGGCCATGCTCGCGGCGATGGCCTGCGCGGTCGTGACATATCTCGTCGCGGTGGTCAAAACACGCGCCATCACGCTTTCGGATATGCAGCTGATCCCGCGCGGTGAAAAGCTCGCAAAAGTCCTGCATATCAGATGACATAACACCGAAAACCCTGAATTTTCAATGGTTTTTTCAAAAAAGGGTTGCAGAAGGAGCAAAATTGTGTTAGATTTTCTCTGCAAAGAAAGCTATGACCTGCGCGACTTTGTTGCGCTCGTCTCGTATCTGCGTTCGCCGAACGGCTGCCCCTGGGATCAGGTGCAGACGCACGAGAGCATCCGCCGCAACTTCCTCGAGGAGACGTATGAGGCCTGTGAGGCGATCGACGCCGGAGACCTTGTGCACATGCGCGAGGAGCTGGGCGACGTGCTCATGCAGGTGCTGTTTCACACGGATATTGAGCGTGAGGCAGGGCATTTTGATATTGACGATGTGGCGGACGCTGCCTGCAAAAAGCTCGTTTACCGGCATCCGCATGTGTTCCGGCGCGACGAGCCGGACACGCCGGACTGGGACACCATGAAGCAGCGCGAACGCGCGCAGACAACCACCGCCGAGGCGATGGACAGCGTGGCGCGCAGCCTGCCGGCGCTCTGGCGCTGCGATAAGATCCAGGCCAAGGCCGCCAAGACCGGCTTTGAATGGCCGGATGTACATGCGGCGCTTGATAAGGTCGATGAGGAGACGCGCGAGCTGCGCGCAGCCGTGGCCTCCGGCGATACGGAGGCGATCGGTGACGAACTGGGCGACCTGCTCTTCGCCGCCGTGAAGGTTGCACGTTTTGCGGGCATCGATCCCGAGCAGGCGGCACACGCCGCGTGCGAAAAATTCATCCGCAGGTTTTCCGCCATGGAGACCGCGGCCGCAAACGACGGTACGGCGCTTGAACAGTGCACGCTTGCGCAGATGCTCACGCTCTGGCAGCAGGCAAAGCAGACCGTCAGTGCGGAACAGGAAAGCAGGAAATCTGCACGGCAGTGAGAGACCCGTGCGGGATTCTATAAAATGGCATATGCCAAAACAAACATGAAGTAGGAGGATTACCATCATGAATAAGGCAGAACTGATTGCTGCAGTTGCTGAAAAGACCGGTCTGTCCAAGAAGGACAGTGAGAAGGCCGTCAACGCGGCGTTCGACACCATCGCCGCAAACCTCGAGGTCGGCGAAAAGGTGCAGCTCGTCGGCTTCGGCGTGTTTGACATCAAGGAGCGCGGCGCCCGTATCGGCCGCAACCCCAAGACCAAGGAAGAGATCGAGATCCCGGCAACGCGCGTGCCTGTTTTCAAGGCGGGCAAGGTGCTCAAGGACGCGGTTTCCAAATAAGAACGATGTGAAACGCTCCGGGATGACCGGAGCGTTTTTGTCAGGAGGAGCTCTATGCGTCTGGATAAATATCTGAAGGTTTCGCGCCTCATCAAGCGCCGCACGGTGGCGAACGAGGCCTGCGACGGTCAGCGTATCACGGTCAACGGCCGCACGGCGAAGGCATCGTATGACGTCAAGATCGGCGACGTGATCGAGATCGCCCTCGGACAGCGCACCGTAAAGGTGGAGGTGCTCGCCGTCACGGAGAACGCAAAAAAAGACGATGCTGCGGCCATGTACCGCGAGCTCACCGAATAATGCGCGCAAAAAACCGCCGCTCTGAACAGAACGGCGGTTTTGCTGTATGTCAGATCATGTATTTGGTAATCTCGCTGCCGGTCGCTGCAGGATCCATGCTCAGAGACAGGGTGAACTGAATGTGCTCGCGCTCGGAGAAATCATTCAGCCATGCCAGGAACTCTGCGATCTGCTGCTCGGAAATCTCGGAGAGCATTTTCGTAAAGTTGTCGATAAACACATGGGTGATGTCGTAGTTGCCGGCATGCAGGCCGCTGAGGAAGCCCTTGAAGAAATCGTAAGAGCCCATCGCGTTCGCATAGTCGCAGGCGTAGATCAGGCGCGCCTGATACGGAATATCGTAGGTGAGTTTTTTATCCTTTTCAATGCACACGACAGAACCGGTTTCCTCACGGACGGCCGTGGCGACCATTTCCACCAGACGTTTTGTTTTGCCGGAACCTTTGAGACCCATGATCAGTTGGACCATATGTCAATCACACTCCTTTTGAAAGTCAGGGCGGCGCCCTGTGTCTAGATTATCACGTTTTCGCGCTGACTGCAACGATAACTTTTCAGTTTGCCTCCGGTTTGCCGAGCAGGGAGAACATATTCTTCTTGTACGCCTCCACGCCGGGCTGGTCGAACGGGTTGACGCCGGACATATAGCCCGAAATGGCACACGCGAGCTCGAAGAAGCACACGAGCCATGCAAAGCCTGCCTCGTCGCGCTTCGGCACGCGCACCTCAAGGTTCGGAACGCCGCCGGTGATGTGTGCGGCCTTCACGGCCTCCTGTGCCATGCGGCTGATGTCGCTGAGCTTGCGCCCGGCGAGATAGTTGAGCCGGTCGGGATCGCCCATGGCAAAGGGAACGCTGAATTCATTGAGCGGCTGCTCGAAGGAGACGACGGTCTCCATGAGCGTGCGCGGTCCGTCCTGAATATACTGACCCATGGAGTGCAGGTCTGCGTTGTATTCGACGGAGGCGGGGAAGATGCCGATGCCGTTTTTACCCTCGCTCTCACCGTAGAGCTGCTTCCACCACTCGGCCATGAACCGGAACGACGGCTCGTAGCAGGCGAGGATCTCGGTCGTCTTGCCGAGCCGATACAGGTGCTGGCGCGCGGCGGCATACTGCCACGCGGGATTTTCGGGCGACTGCGCGCTCATGGCGGTGAAGGCCTCGATCGCCTCGCCGATCACGGTCTGCACGTCGATGCCGGCGGCGGCCATCGGCAGCAGGCCGACAGCGGACAGCACACTGTAGCGCCCGCCGACGTCATCGGGCACGACGAACGTCTCCCAGCCCTCTTCGTCGGCCATCTGCTTGAGCACGCCGCGGTGGGCATCCGTCGTGGCGAAGATGTGCTTTTTTTGCCTTCTCCGTGCCGTACTTTGCCTCCAGCAGACCGCGGAACATCCGGAATGCGAGCGCGGGCTCAAGTGTTGTGCCGGACTTGGACACGACGTTGATGTCAAAATCCAGATCGCCCAGCTCTTCGAGCAGGTGCATCAGTGCGTCCGGCGACAGGGAGTTTCCGGCGAAGAGGATCTTCGGGTCGCCGGGCTGCGGGTGCGGCCGCAGCAGCTCCACGGCGCCCTTTGCACCGAGATACGACCCGCCGATCCCCACGACGACCAGCGCCTGCGCACGGCCCCGGATGCGCGAGGCGGCGGTGAGGATCTGCTTGAGCTCACCGTTCTGGATGCGTCCCGGCAGGTCGAGCCAGCCGGTGAATTCCGCGCCGGCGCCCGAGTGCTCGAGCAGGGCACGGTGCGCCCGTGCAGCGGCCGCATAATCCGGCCCCGCGGGTCAAAAAATCCGGCAGCGCCGGAAAGGTCTACTTTGATCATAGCGATCCCTTCTCTCATAAAGGATATCTCCAGTATACACGATAATCCGGATTTCGCAACCGTTATCTGTCGCTCACAGCGCGCGCAGCACCCGCAGCCAGAGGTGTGTCGTCGTGATGCGCGCAGCGCCGTCGGGAACGATAAGCGGGATAACGGTCGTGTCCCCGTCGCTGTCGGTCACAGTCACGGTGCCGACTTGTGCGCCCGGCGGCAGCGGCGCGCACAGGTCTTCATCGAGTGCAATGTCAAACCGCGGCGCTGCCGCGTTCTTGCGCACGAGGATGGTGTCTGCGCCGGAGAGCACCGGCTGCACGCTGTCGGTCTCAGCAAAGCGCACGCGCACGGGCGGGATGACAATGCCGGCTGCGATGGGGCAGTGCGCATAGTTGGCGAAGGCATAGTCGAGCAGTGCCCGTGCGTCCTGAAAGCGCGCGGCTGAGCTCTCGGCATGCAGCACGACGGCGATGTACTCCACGCCGTCGCGCTCGGCGCTGGCGGATACGCAGTGCATGGCCTGCCTTGTATAGCCGGTTTTCAGCCCGGTCGCGCCGGGGTAGCCGTGGATGAGCTTGTTGGTATTTGCGAGCGCAAAGCGCCCGTCACGCACGGTGTCCATCCAGATGGTCGTGTAGTCGCGGATGCGCGGGTATGCCAGCAGTGCGCGCGACATGACGGCAATGTCCCGCGCGGTCGTGTAGTGCGCGGGGTCGTCGGTCAGCCCGGTGGAATTGAGAAAGTGCGTGTTTTCCATGCCGAGTGCCTGCGCGCGCTCGTTCATACGCTTGGTAAAGGCCGCCTCCGAGCCGCAGATATGCTCGGCCATGGCGACGGCGCAGTCGTTGGCGGAGCTCACGGCGATGCATTTGATCATCTCGTCGACGGTCATCTGTTCTCCCTCCCTGAGCCAGATCTGGCTGCCGCCCATGGCGCACGCGTTGGTGCTGGCGGTGACCACGGCATCCGTGGAGAGCCGGCCGCTGTCGAGCTGCTCGATGATGAGCAGCAGCGTCATGATCTTCGTTACGCTGGCGGGGGAGAGGCGCTCGTCGGCGTTCTTCTCATAGAGCACCGTACCGGTCTCGCGCTCGATCAGGATCGCCGCCGGCGCGCCGATGCTCAGCTCCTCCTCTGATGGCTGCGCGAGTGCCGCCGCGGGCGTGCACAGCAGCAGCACCGTGAGCAGCAGGGAGATCCATTGCTTCATGTTATCCGCCCCTTTCGTTGCTTTTCCATACCAGCCTATGCCGCACCGCGGCGGAAAAGCAGTCCGTGTCCCCACAATTTGCACAGCCTTTTGCACATTGCGGTGTTCAGAGCGTGTCAAGATGCGCCGCTTCCTGTCGCAAATGTGCGAAAAGCTCAGCATTACCCGCTTGACGCTTCGAGTGCATGATAGTAAAATATAGAGCGTTACTGACAGCACCGACAGGCGCCGGTAGGCGCGATGGGAGAACGATTTATGAAGCGTTTTGATCCGAAAAACAAATATTTCGGCTGGGGCATCACGGCGTTCGGCGTGATCGCGTGTTCGATCCTGTTTTTCATGCTCCTGCAGCACGGAAAATCGATCAGCGGCGCGATCGGCACGCTCATTAGCATCCTCAGTCCGATCATCTGGGGCATGGTCATCACGTACCTGCTCTGGCCGCTGGTGAAAATGTTCCAGCGCAAGCTCTTTGAGCCGCTGCTTCAGAAGATCCGGCCCAAAAAGCCTGTGAGCAAGTCGCTTGCGCGCGGTTTGTCCGTAGTTCTGGCGATCCTGGTCGCGCTGGTTTTGATTGCCGCGCTCGTCTGGCTCATCATCCCGCAGCTCTATACGAGCATTGAGAGCATCGTGCTCAACTCCCAGCAGTATTACGACACGATCACCGGCTGGATCAATCGCTTCTTTGAAAACAACCCCGAGGTGGAAGAGGCGCTCCTCGCGGCGACCGGAAAAGCTTCCGACAGCCTGCTCGACTGGGCAAGACGGCGCTGCTGCCGTCCATGGGCAAGGTTGTCACAAGCCTGACGACCGGCATCTATGCCGTTTTGCGCGGCATTCTTGACGTGCTCATCGGCTTCGTTGTCGCCTGCTATGTCCTGTCGAATATGGAGCTGTTTCTGGCAAAGGCCAAGATGGTACTCTACAGCATTTTCCCTATCCGCTCCTCCAAGCGTATCCTCAAGGCCATCCGTTTTACGGACACGGCGTTCATGAGCTTTATCAGCGGCAAGGTCATTGACTCTGCCATCATCGGCGTCATCTGCTATATCTGCTGTGCGATCATGCGCATGCCGTATGTCGTGCTCGTGAGCGTGGTCGTCGGCGTGACGAACATCATCCCGGTTTTCGGCCCGTTCATCGGCGCCGTGCCGACTGCACTCATCATTCTGCTTGATTCGCCGATGAAGTGCCTGATCTATGTCATCTTTATTCTCGTCCTGCAGCAGATCGACGGCAACATCATCGGACCGAAGATCCTCGGCAGTTCCACCGGTATCAACGGCTTCTGGATCATGTTTGCCATCCTGCTCGGCGGCGGTCTGTTCGGCTTTATCGGTATGCTGCTGGGCGTGCCGGTGTTCGTCGTGATCTATGCCGGCGTGGAGAAGCTGGTCAATAACGGGCTGAAAAAACGCGGCCTCCAAACAGAGACCGCGGAATACATGAATCTGGATTATATCGACGATGCCACGCTGCGCCCGGTGCGTCTGCCGACGGAGGCACCGCACGCAGCGCTCAAGGAAACGAAGGATGATTCAGTGAAGTGACGGGAAGAGGGAGTGCTTGGCGTCGCGCAGCGCATCGCACAGCGCGTCGACGTCTTCCCGCGTGGTGTAGCGCGAAAAGCTGATGCGCAGTGCGCCGTCGATCACGTTCGACGGCAGCCCGATCGCCTCAAGAACATGGCTCCGCCCGCCTTTTTTGCAGGCGGAGCTTTTTGATGTGTAAATGCTGCGCGCCTCAAGGAAGTTCATCAGCACCTCGCTCCGGTAGCCGGGCAGAGAGATGCTGAGAATGTGCGGTGCGCCGCCGCCGATGACAGTCACACCCTCCACACCACCTCGGCCGTCAGCCGGTCGATGGCGATGCGTGCGCAGCTCGGCCATGGTTTTCGTAGCCTCTGCCATTTTTGCACTGCCGATCTCTGCCGCGACGCCGAAGGCGGCGATCTGCGGCGTTGGTTCCGTGCCGGCGCGAATGCCGCGCTCCTGACCGCCGCCGTGGATGTGGGCGGCAGCTTCAGCCCGCTGCGGATGTAGAGCGCGCCGATGCCCTTCGGCGCGTGGATCTTGTGACCGCTGATGGTGATCATGTCCGCGCCGAGCGTTTTGGCCGAAAACGGCACCTTCAAAAAGCCCTGCACCGCGTCCGTGTGCAGCAGCGCAATGCTGTTTTCTGCTTTCAGCATCCGGGCGACGGCGGCAATGTCGTTGATTGCACCTGTCTCGTTGTTGACCATCATGAGCGAGACGAGGATCGTGTCCGGACGCAGCGCCGCGCGCACACGCTCAAGCGGGATCGCTCCTGCGCCGTCCGGCTGCAGGCGTGTGATCTCGTATCCCTCTTTTTCCAGAAAGTCGAGCGATTTACGCACCGCGTCATGCTCCACGGCGGAGCTGATGATGTGCTTGCCGCGCCGGCGCATCGACCGCGCGCCGGAGATGAGCGCCCAGTTGTCGCCCTCGGAGCCGCAGGACGTGAAGTATACCTCGTCCGGCTGGCAGCCGAGCGCCCCGGCGATCTGACCGCGCGCCTTGTCCACGGCGGCCTTGGCTTCGCGGCCGAGCTTGTAGGTCGTGCTCGGATTTCCGAAGCACTCCGTCATCATATGTACTGCCGCTTCCGCTGCCTCCGGGCAGACACGGGTCGTTGCGGCATTGTCCAGATAAACCATGATCACTTACCTCGATTTGGAGATGTTTTTATGCACTATATTATAACCGCCCTCGGCTGCAAGGTCAACCAGTATGAAGCGCAGGCGATCGAAACGCTGCTGCAGCCGCACGGATTTACGGCCGCAGGGGAGGGTGACCCGGTCGATCTGATCGTCGTCAATACCTGCGCCGTCACGGCGGAAGGCGGGCGCAAGTCGCGCCAGATGATCCGCAAGCTGCGCGAGGAGCACCCGCAGGCACTGTGTGCCGTGTGCGGCTGTTGGTCGCAGCTCAGCCCCGAGGATGCCGCCGCCATCGGCGCCGATGTCGTGCACGGCAGCGGCAGCAAGCAGGCGTTCGTGGACGATATCCTGCGCGCGTTACGTGAGCACACACCCGTCACCTGCGTCGATAACCCGTTCCGGCGCTTTGACTTTGAGCCGCTGCCTGCCGGCGCTGCCTATGGCCGCACGCGCGCGATGCTCAAGATCCAGGACGGCTGCAACAACTTCTGTACCTATTGCGTCATCCCGTATACGCGCGGCCGCATCCGCAGTCTTCCGCCGGATGAAATGGCGCGGCAGGCGGCGCATCTGGCCGAGGAGCTACCGTGAGCTTGTGCTGACCGGCATCGAGATCGCGTCCTACGGCCGGGATCTTCCGGGCACACTTACGCTGGCCGACGCCGTTGAGACAGTGGCCGCCGCTGCACCGCAGATGCGGCTGCGCCTCGGTTCGATCGAGCCGACGGTCATCACGGAGGACTTCTGCCGCCGCGCCGCCGCGACCGGTCAGGTCTGCCGCCATTTTCACCTGTCGCTGCAAAGCGGCTGCGACCGCACGCTCGCGCGCATGAACCGCAAGTATACGACGGCGGAGTTTCTCGCCTGTGTCGAGCGGCTGCGGCGGTATTTCCCGGGCTGTGCGCTTACGGCGGACATGATCACGGGCTTCCCCGGCGAGACGGAGGACGATCAGGCGCAGGCCGTGGCATTCCTGGAGCGGGTCGGCTTTGCGGCCGTGCACGTGTTCCCGTATTCCCGCCGCCCCGGTACGAAGGCGGATGCCATGCCCGAGCAGCTCAGCCACGCCGTAAAATCCGCGCGCGCGCACGCGGCGCAGCGTGTGGCCGACGACTGCAAGCAGCGCTATCTTGCGCAGCAGATCGGGCAGATTTTGCCGGTCCTGTTCGAGACGGAGCAGGACGGACGCTGGGTCGGGCACTCGGATAACTATTGTCTGGTCAGCGTCGCGGGGGACGATTTGCGCGGCGTTGTGAAAAATGTCAAAATCTCTGCCATATCCGGGCAAATGCTTGTGGGGGATTTGGTTTGACGCGTCATCCGGATGGTGTTAGAATTTTCTCAATCCATGCGGAATGTTCTGCAATGGGGCGATTTCAGCGCAGGAGGCGATTTTTGTGACTCGAAAGGATACATTCAATTTTTCCGCCGGACCGTCAGTGCTTCCGGAGGAAGTGCTTCAGCAGGCACAGGAAGAACTGCTCAATTATCATGGAACGGGTATGTCCGTGATGGAGATGAGTCACCGAAGTCAGGCCTTTTCCGATATCTTTCAGGAAGTGCAGGCGCGCTTTCGCAGCGCATTGTCCGTCCCGGACACACATGCGATCCTGTTTTTGCAGGGCGGCGGCACGTCACAGTTTTCCATGATCCCGCTCAACCTGATGGGGGCGCACGGCACGGCGGATTACGCCGTGACCGGGCACTTTTCCGGCAGCGCGGCAAAAGAAGCCGAGAAGTACGGCACGGTGCACATCGCGGCAGACACCTCCACCTGCGGCCACACCCGCATCCCGCAGCAGGGCGAGCTGCAGCTCACGGCCGGTGCTTCGTATTTTTACTATTGCGCCAATAACACCATCTACGGCACGGAGTGGCAGTATGTACCCGAGACCGGCGGCGTGCCGCTCGCGTGCGATATGTCGTCCGACATTCTCTCACGCCCGGTGGACGTGTCGAAGTACGGCGTGATCTTTGCCGGTGCGCAGAAGAATATGGCCCCCGCGGGGCTCACGGTCGCGATCGTGGACCGTGCGCTTGCCGGACACGAGCTGCCCATCACGCCGGTCATGTACAGCTATCAGCGTATGATCGACAAGAACTCGATGTATAACACCCCGCCGTGCTGGAACATCTACATCCTCGGCCTCGTGCTCACATGGCTCGAGCAGCAGGGCGGTGTGGAAGGTATGCAGCGGCTCAAGCATGCGCGCGCCGCGAAGGTGTATGATTTTCTCGACAACAGCGCACTCTTTCATGCCTGCGCGCAGCCGGGCTCGCGCTCGGACATGAACGTTACGTTCCGTACCGGGGACGATGCGCTCGATAAGGAATTTATCAGCGGTGCCGCAGCGCGCGGCCTGCTCAATCTCAAGGGACACCGCGTTGCCGGCGGCATGCGCGCCTCGCTCTATAACGCCATGCCGATGGCGGGCGTGGATGCGCTCGTCGATTATCTGAAACAGTTTGAGGTGGAACACCATGTATAACATAAAGACCATGAACCATATTTCTCCATGCGGCCTGCAGAAGCTCGAAGCGCGCGGCTGCACCGTCGGGGAGAACGTTTCCGATCCGGACGGCCTGATCCTGCGTTCGGCAGACCTGCATGACTACGCGTTCGAGCCGAGCCTGATCGCCATCGCGCGCTCCGGCGCCGGCACGAACAACATCCCGCTGGAAGAATGCTGCCGCCGCGGTATCGTTGTCTTCAACTCGCCCGGCGCGAACGCCGAGGCGGTCAAGGAGCAGATCCTTTGCTCACTCGTGCTCTCGTCTCGCGATGTGCTCGGCAGCATCGACTGGGTCAAGGGGCTCAACGGGCGGGGCAAGGACATCCCCGCGCTCGTTGAAAAGGGCAAATCGCAGTTTGCTGGCCCCGAGCTTATGGGCAAGACGCTTGGGGTGATCGGCCTCGGCGCGATCGGCGCGCTGATCGCAAACGCTGCTGTTTCGCTCGGTATGAATGTCTGCGGCTATGATCCGTATCTGTCCGTGGATGCCGCATGGCGTCTGTCGCGCGATGTCAAGCACGAGGTGAATCTCGATGGCATCTATGCCAAAGCGGATTATATCAGCATCAATGTCCCATATACGGATACGACGTACCATATGCTCGATGCCAAGGCATTTTCCAAGATGAAGGACGGCGTGCGCATCATCAACGAGTCGCGCGCCGAGATCGTGGATGACGACGCCATGCTTGCCGCCATCGCCTCCGGCCGTGTCGGCAAGTATGTCACGGACTTCCCGAACGAGAAGGTCGTCGGTGTGGATAACATCATTGCCCTGCCGCATCTGGGCGCCTGCACGCCCGAGAGCGAGGAAAAGTCCGCAGTCATGGCTGCGCGCGAGCTGTATGACTACCTCGCCAACGGCAACATCAAAAACTCCGTCAACTTCCCGGATGCGACACTCGAGCGCATGGGTGTCAGCCGTGTGTGCATCCTGCACCAGAACGTGCCGACGATGCTCAACCAGTTCCTCGAGATTGCCTGCAGCACCGGCCTGAACGTGGAGAACATGATCAACAAGGCCTACGGCGCGTACGCCTATGCCATGATGGATCTCAACGGCTGCCTTGACGATGACCAGATCGCAAGGATCGACCGTATTCCGGAGGTCATCCGTGTGCGCGTGGTGTAACGGAATATGCAAAACAGCCGCTCCCGACCGGGAGCGGCTGTTTTGCGCCTGAAAGCTTATTTTTCTTTCTTTGCCGACACGGATTCGGCGAATTCGCGCAGCTGCGGAACCTTGCTCAGTGCAAAGTACAGCGCCAGACCGCCCGCAACGCCGACGGCAGCCTGACAGGCGTTGCCGGGGATCTCACCGGCGGCGGCCATGCCGTAGCCGAGAACGAAGTTCTCAAACACGAAGTAGCCCAGCACCATGATGATCTCGCCGCAGATGGCGCTCAGCAGCGCAAAGCCGAAGTTTTTCTTGCGGCAGGCGCGGAAGATCAGCGCTGCGACCACGGCGGCGCACCCTTTGACGACGAGCGTGCCAGGGGCGTAGCTCATGTAACCGGAGATCACGTCTGCAAGGCCGGAGCCGAAGCCTGCAGCCACACCGCCGTAGAGCGGACCGGCCAGCAGGGCGGCGAGCACGACCACGATGTCGCCGGCATTGAGATAGCCGCCGGTGACGGTCGGGATCTTGATGACGAGCGTTGCCACGCAGCACAGCGCCATGAGCATGGCGGTGTAGACGAGGTTTCTGAGTTTCTGGTTCATAAGTATCCTCTTTTCCTGTTATTGTGACAAGCATACGATAACCGACAGAAATATGCAAGGGTTGAGTTCGACGAAAAATGCTGATATACTGTTTCGAGAAATGGAGGATATGACCATGACCAAGAAACTGTACGATCTGGACAGCCATCGGCGCGATTTTACCGCCGCGGTGCTCCGCTGCGACGCGGACGGCGAGCGCTATGCCGTGGTGCTGGACCAGACCTTGTTTCCCGGAGGGCGGCGGGCAGCCGGCGGATACCGGCGTGCTCGGCGGTGCGCGCGTGTTGGATGTGCAGATCACGCAGGAGGCGATCGTGCACTATACCGACGCACCGCTCACGCCCGGTGCGCAGGTGCGCGGAGAGATCGACTGGCCGCAGCGCTTCCGGCGTATGCAGGGGCACTCCGGCGAGCATATCATCTCGGGGCTCATCCACAGCGAATACGGCCTTGACAACGTCGGCTTCCACCTCGGGCAAGACACGATCACGATGGACTATAACGGCGAGCTCACGTGGCCGCAGCTCATGCACATCGAGCAGCTGGCCAACGAAGCCGTGTATCGCAACGTGCCGATCCGCACGGAGTACCCGTCTGCGGAGCAGCTTGCGCAGATGACCTACCGCAGCAAGCTCGACCTCACGGAGGATGTGCGCATCGTGACCGTCGAGGGCTATGATGTCTGCGCCTGCTGCGCGCCGCACGTGTCCTGCACGGGCGAGATCGGCGCCATCAAGTTCACGTCCGTCATGCGTCATCGCGGCGGCATCCGTGTGACGATCCTGTGCGGCGCGGACGCGCAGAGCGATTACCGCACCAAAGAGCGCACAGATCGCGGCGCTCTCGGCGCAGCTGTCCGTGCGGCAGGCGGACGTTGTTCCGGCTGTGCAGCGTCTGCTCGATGAGATCGCACAGCTCAAGGCTGCGGCCGCAGAGCTTGAGAACCGGCTCAACGCGCAGCGCCTGCAGCAGCTGCACGAGACGCCCGGCAGCATCTGCGTCATCGACCGCTTTGACGATCCTGTCGCCATGCGCGAATTTGTCAATGCCGGTATGCTGCTCGCAGGCGGTGTTTGCGCCACCTTTACCGGCAGCGACGCGGATGGCTATCGCTATATCATCGGCAGCCGCACGCTGGATCTGCGTGCCGAGGCAAAGACCATCAATGCGGCCATCTCCGGCCGCGGCGGCGGCAAGCCCACTATGATCCAAGGCTCATGTACTGCACCGGCGGACGCGATCCAGGCGTTTTTCGCCGCTTATCCCGGGAAATGAAATGTACATCTTCGCTCAGTATGTCAAGAACCTCGTAGAGTTTCGCCGCCGGAGCGGCGAAAGAAAGTCCAATCATTTTCTTCGGCGACATGTGCGTCGAAGAAAATACTGCTCGGACTGCAAACGTGCGCGCCGTCCGCCCAAGGCAGACGGTGCGTGCGATGCAGTCAGGCCGCAAGCCCCTTTGTCAAAAAGTAATACTTTTTGACAGTCTCAACAGGGCCGCGGAAATTCCGCGGCCCTGCTTTTTGTTGCTCAGGATGGCAGCAGCTTACTGCATGCCGTTTTCGTAGGCGGCGATCATCTTTTTGACCATCTGACCGCCGATGCTGCCGGCCTGACGGGACGTCAGATCACCGTTGTAGCCCTGCTTGAGGTTCACGCCCATTTCGGCGGCGGCCTCCATTTTGAAGCGGTTCATCGCCTCGCGGGCATTGGGGTTGACCAGATTGTTGCCAGCGCTGGAAGTAGCCATTTCGTTTTCCATCTCCTTTTCGTGTTTTGGGTTTCTTGACCTGCCTCTATTTTTTTGCGGAGCATGCGGAAGTATGCAGCGCGGCAATATGCAATTTCTGCAAGCTCTTTTCTCGTATAGCGCCGTAACTGAACGAAGCAATACCGA
>VOFJ01001025.1_pt1 | contig 24233 bp, 36 predicted proteins | sample 5384081 | NCBI WGS metagenome assembly VOFJ01 (sample SAMN12384729, study PRJNA508395) | human gut metagenome | isolation source: healthy gut I | host: Homo sapiens | reverse complement strand
GCAGCTCTGAACGAAATAGAGCAGCAGTTTGGTAGATGTCTTCCACTGCAGACTTATCCACGATGGATTTTTAATCTCGTTGAAAATCTCATGTTCAGATTTTCTTCAATCATTCACCTTATATGGCGCTGTCTGATCCTGTACTTCCTCGTCAATCTCACCACGTTTATCGGTTCATCATGATTTCCTTGATTTTCACAGTACGTGGTTACATACAAAACTGGTCAGTAAGTGGCCAGAGCAAAGTTATCGTGACGTAGCTTGTTGATTTTTTGGGTCAAGGGAGGGGCATCCGCAAAGATCCTTCTCGTTTAACTTCTTAATTTTTCCCAATCTGGATGATGCCACTTTTCCTTGGCAGCAGGTCATCAATGAGACTCAGGCTTTGCGCACGGGTCTCCAGAATCTTTTTTCACGTTCAAAAGTTCTTTGCTGACTTTTAAGGATACCGTCAATTGAGTATGTAGCATAACGCTGCGGGCACAGCGCCAGAAGGTTTCGTACCTGGTGCTTTCTTTTTTGTCATCACACTGACACAGTAGGCATCCGCTGCCTTTCCGTCTTTGGGGAAACAGTTAGCGGCCTGCCGCAACAAATGGACAGTAATGACCGACTTCATTCAGAAGGTAGTAACCGTATTTATTTCACAGTCCGGCTTCGGCTTGTTTCTGCTTTTTGCTTTTCAGTTCACTCTGCTGGATAAGTCCGGCACGGGTCTGGACAATCTCAACCATCAAGCTGCAATTTGCTCTGCCACATTCTCCGCATTCAGAGAGGCATTGTAGCCGTGCAGATCTGAAGCAAGAAGGTTCCCTCACCGTTTCGCTTTTCTCGTTAATACGCTCAACGAGGATTTCCGGCGTAAGCCTGTAAACGATGGTTTTCGCCAGTTTCTGTGAAATACCCCTTTTTTGGCATAAGTCCGCAGAGTTTCATCTTTTTGTCTTTGTTGAGGGGTTACTGGAACCCCATTCTTCCTCGGTGACTGTAGTAACCATAGCCATCAATTCACGAAAAAGAAGCATGGTACATCAGCATCATCCGCCAAATATTTCTTCAATATTGGGAACAGAGTTTTAAATTCCACTGTGTTTTCTCCTTTTCGTAAATTTGAACCATGTTGAACTGCGGTGAACCATTCTATCCCTAAATCACAGACCTCCATTTTATATAATAAAGCTGACATTCAGGGCAACTCCCATCTGCTGCGAATGAGAGTCAAAAATATTATAGCGCAGGAATGTCCGATTGTCAATCCGCTTGTGCGAGATAAGGACATTGTAGAGCCTTAAAAGACAATCTCGATGCGAAAAGGACTCGCCTCGAGCGCGACATTAAAAGGCCCAATCTCGGCCGCTATTTACAGCATCAGCTGATCACTGATGGCTCAACTGTAGATGGTAGACAACTAAATACTGTAGCTGCCTTTTGAGCGGGTTTGCTGCAATCCGAAACGGAGTAATTCGTTTGGACTGCGGTTGGTTACTTGCACCCATTTTGCGGCTACCTTCAATTCCTCCGTTTCGAGAAATCGAAAAACGGACGAATTTTTATATGAAAACCAGTGAAAACCAGAAGTCACCCGTGAGTACAAAGTCTACATCCACCGTCTCAAGACACGGGTGGAAGTGACCGAAACAGTATTACACCTACTACCGCGATATTTGGGCTACCCGCAAACGCGCCAGGGCACACGGTCAGTGTACTACGCAGAGGGCAAGCCTGACACTTTCTGCTGTTGTTGCTGACGAGATACCTGAGTGGTTCGATAAGAGCTTGAGCCATCAGGAAGCACTGAATGATTCTGATTTTGGCACATTCATGCTGCGGGAGGTTCCCAGCGGGTTCGTTGCAGAGTCTATCCGTCGCTATAAGGATCAGACTGCGGATTATCTTTTCTGGCCTGTGAATGCAGTGGTTATGACGAGCTTTGGTGGAAGGTATATACACTCGGGGAGGCCGATAAAGACAGACTGACCAGTATTGAAGACACTGAGAACTATGACTTGTCCCTCTATCCGATTCCGCGTGCTTCGTCCGTACCGGAAGATCTGCGTGAGATAGTGGATAATCCTGTTTTCTCTGCTGACGAATTGACTATGGATGCTGTCTGGGCAAGAGCATATACGACAGGTGAAGCTGGAGACAGCGACGGATGGCGAATGGCATTCAGTGTCAGATATGGTGATACCATTGTTGAGGTGCGCACCAAAGGCGTTGATCCCGAATGGGTTTATCACCAGCTAAAAAATCTAATCACAGAATGACTCATACAAAGCGCAGCTTCTTGTCGGGAGCTGCGCTTTCTCTATGTGCATCCAGAAAAATATGATATAATTTTCAAAAAAGTGCAACCACCACACACCAAATGTCGCTTATTAGGGTGAAGGCCTTTCAATACGAAGAAAGGAGATGAAAGCCTTGGACGATAACAGAATCGTTGAATTATATTTGAGCCGTGACGAAGCGGCCATTTCGCAGACTTCCGAGAAGTACGGCAGCCGCCTGCGGAATGTTGCCTATGGTATCGTTGAGGATTTGCACACCGCCGAAGAATGTGAAAACGATACTTACATGGAAGCGTGGAACTCGATTCCCCCATGAGCCGAAGAGCTATCTGTTCGCGTTTCTGGCCCGTATTACCCGCCATATCGCATTGGACTTCTGCAAAGAGCGCAGCCGTCTGAAGCGCAGCGCATTTATCAGTGAGCTGAGTGCTGAAATGGAGCAGTGCATCCCTGCCCCGGATGATACCGAGCGCCGCATCGGCGCCATGGTGCTGTGCGAAGCCATCAATTCTTTTTTCTTGCCACACTCAGCGATGAAAAAAGAAAAATATTTTCATGCGTCGATACTGGTACATGGATTCCATCGCTGCCATCTCCCAGCGCTACGGGCTGTCCCAAAGTAAGGTCAAGAGTATATTGTTCCGGAGCCGAAATCAGCTTCGGGAATACCTTGGTAAGGAGGGTTACGATCTATGAGAGGACGCGAGATGCTGGATACAATTGAACATCTGAATCCGGCCTATATCGAAGCCGCAGCCGAAAAGCCGAAAGCGAAAAAGGCTGGCTGGCGCAAATGGGGCGCAATGGCTGCGTGCCTGTGCCTGGTAATCGCCGGAATTGCTGTACACCAAACAGGGCGGTTCCGGGAACCGCAGGACACGACAATAGACCATGTGGCATACGGCTTTTGCCTTGAGGGGAATCTGAATGCCGTATATTATCCCATCTCCTTTGAAGAACGCAGGGGAGTATGGCCTGGTGCCCGATGATGCGGTGGGTTTGAATAAGGAAAATACTTATCAAATTACTGAGGATGACCTGGGAGAGTCGATGGGTATCGTGGCTTCCTGTGGTGACGAGTCAATGATTGGCTGTGAGGTTTATCACTTCGCACAGTATCCCGATAAAGATTCCATCTGCATCGTGGATACGCCGACGGGTTATGAATTCTATGTCTGCACATGGCTCAATGTCCAGAATGACGATATAGACTACTCAGATAATGTGCTTGCGACCTACGGTTTGCCAGAGTCCTTTGAAAAAATGGAGATTCTTTCAAAAGATTTCACATACCTGTTTACTGTGGAGGACGCATCCGTGACCGAGGCCATCTTTGAGATTCTCTCCGGTAAGAGCAACATCGGTCTGGAGGCTAATGAACGCCGCTTTGCGCAGGCATGGTATGATGCCTATGGAAACGATGACGTGTATTACAGCGAAGAGGCGGGGCATTGTGTGTATCGAAGTGTGTCCTCCGATGAGGAGCCGACCACTTATACGGATGACGAAGGAAACACCGTCATGCAAAATTCCACACAGGACACATCGCTTTATGATAAAGCACATGAACTCTGGACAAAAGGAGAACGGCTAATCGAGATCACAACAACCAAAGGCTATCAGCTAACCATTGATTATTTCCCATCCATCCAGGTATTCATCTGTTCAAATGGCTACTATGAACTTTCTGCTGCTGATATCGAAACCCTTAGTCAGCTTTTGCAGATCACAGACTGATTTTTCTATACTGTATTATGATGGCGCAGCTTCCGAACGGGAGCTGCGCTTTCTATAGAATGCGAAGTGCAGAGGCTCGAAACAGCCTCTGCACTTTCGCTTATTTTTTTAGGGATTTTTGGTGCTTCCGGAGATTCATTCCGGCATAGATCAACCACACAATGGATATAACCGTTGCTACAGCATAGAGAGCCGTCCAGTCCATCAGCAGGCGCAACCCGTAGAACGGTACTGATGCAAAGGCACTGATAAGCGCTGCAAGAATCCACCCCTCTGAAAGCAGCCGCATGACCAAGGAATTAAATGCTCCAATGAAGGTCAGAAGACTGAGGATGAAGGAGACTTTCACCAGCACTCCGTACTTACGGGTCATAATCGTAAATACACCCCAGAAGATGATATACAAAATGGTTGCGATGAACTGACCGATATTGGCCGGGCCTCCCATCCAGGCACCACCGATGTTGGCCACAAAGCACCCCACCATTACTGCCAGTGCGACAGTAATCCAAAGGAGATTAGTACGCAGGCTTTGAAATGCCTTTTTTCCGTCTACTTCTGGACACGGCAGTTCTCCTTCCAAATCAGCTGTCATCTCATCATAGATCTTTTTTACATTCAGTGCAGGATTGCAGGTGGTTTTTCACCAGTTCTGCCGAATCGCTACTGCAAACTTTATCCACATATAGTGGCAGAAGATCCTGAATGATGGTACACTTTACATCGTTCATTCTTCACCCTCCAATCTTTCGGTGATTATAGCTTTGGCTCGATAGTAAGTAACTCTTGCCCAGCTGTCACTCTTTCCAAATAGCTGGCTGATTTGTTTCAAAGGAACATCGCCTAATGCGTGAAGCATAAAGACCTCTTTGTATGGATCATCCAGCGTATGCAGGTGCTTCAGGATTCGGTGCGCAGTTTCTTTGCGGGTTAGCTCCTCTTCGATGTCCAGACCATCTGGCTCGGCGAGAAGCGCATCTTCGATAGGGACATTACGCTTATTCTTTTTCTGCCACTCGAAGTATAAGTTCTTTGCGATCTGGCAGAGCCATACGGACATTTTGCTTTCCCCGCAGAACGCTCCAATGTTCATGATGGCTCGGCACATGGTTTCCTGTGTAAGCTCTTCTGACAGGGACTCGTTTTGTGTCAGGGAAAGAAGAAAAAGAAATAGACGGTCTTTCCGTATTGCTGATAAATGCTTTCAAAATCACTCACTATCTCACCTCCTTCACTATTATGATTGCGATAATCGATTTTCGTTACAATCTTTTTTCTATTTTACCATACACACCCCAAATTTGAAGAGTTGTATCACATAGGTTGATGATATAATTTAAGAAAAGTTGTAATGTTTGAGCATCATTTCCTGTCTTATAGGGTGAAGGGACCTTTAGAACACCGAAAGGAGGTATTGCCGTGGAAGATAGCCGCATTGTAGAGCTCTACTGGCAGAAGAATGCAGATGCCATCAAAGAAACCGACAGCAAGTACGGCGCTTACTGTTTTGCCATAGCGGACAATATCCTGCACAAGAAAGAGGACTCCGAAGAGTGCGTCAATGACACCTGGCTGAATGCATGGAACGCAATGCCTCCTCAAAAACCCACGAAGCTTCAGATGTTCTTGGCGAAGATCACCCGCAATCTCTCATTCAACCGTTTCAATGCCCGCTCTGCGGAAAAAGCGTGGCGGCGGTGAGGTCGTCCTCGTCCCGGATGAGCTGGCGGAGTGCCTTTTGCCGGTGAATCGGATGTGGAGGGCGAATACGAGGCCAGAGAGCTTGGCCAGTGCATTCGGATGTTCGTCCGTGCGCTACCGGAGCGGGACGGCAATGTGTTCGTGCGCCGCTACTTCTTCACCGAGCCTGTGGCAGAAATCGCCAAGCGGTACGGCCTGACGGATAACAATGTCATGGTGATTCTGAGCCGGACACGGAAGAAGCTGAAAGTTCATCTCATAAAGGAGGGATTCTTCAGTGAATAGAAAAAGACCTGTATAATGGCTTCAACGAAGTCGATGATGATATTCTGGAGCGCAGCGAGACTGCTTCCAAAAGCCAGAAGAAACCCATGTGGCTGAAATGGGGTGCCATCGCTGCCTGCCTGTGCCTGGTGGTGAGCATCGCTATTCCTGTCCTTCACCGTAAGGGCGGCTCCGGCATTCAAGATCCCGTCCACGCGATTGCAGCTCTTGAGTACGATGGAAAGTTCTACGAGACCGTCGATATTCCGGAAGTTCTAACTTGAGAAGTACGGCCTACCATCTAAGATTACTGCTGACATGGCCGGTGAACATCTTGAGTATTTGAAATCTGATGGCGGTGCTGGCTACGAATTCACTGCCAGCCAAACCGATATTGAACTGTACCAGTATGCTCCCTCTGCTTGCGATGGCGTGTATGTCTTGAGAGACGGTGACGCCTGGTATGTCGCACTGTTCTGCAACTTCTATCAGTTCGACAGCAATACCAGTGTTGAACTTACGGAGCTGTACCGGGTGTATGGCATCGACAGTGCTGACGATATTCAGTCCATTACGGAAATGGGCAACAGCAACAACAGAGAGATCGGAAAGCCTGTTACAGACCGTCAGGAAATTGCGGAGTTTTATGATATGACTGTTGCCCTGTGGAGCTACGGTAACGATGATTTCCAAGAAGCAGATGTTTGGCGGCTATCCTGATGAAGAGACGCAGATGCAGGCACACACCGCATTTGCCGATGACCGCAGAAACCTTCGCATTGAAACAACGGATGGCCTCCGCTTCTTTATCTCTTTCCATCCGAGTTTTGACTGGATTAATGGCGGCGGTACTATGTCCTACTTCAAGATCGACGAGCAGATGCACGCGTGGATCGATAGAAATCTGAACTAAGTAAAACAGCGCAGCTTCTGGTCGGGAGCTGCGCCGTTTTATGTAAATATGTCAAAAGTAATAATTAAAAGATGCACACCCCTTGGCTCAAAATGCACACCCCACAGACCTTTCGTTAAATGGTATAGAGGGGTAAAACGGAAAAGACTCCACGGTGACCCTTTCAGAATCACCGTAGAGCCTGTTATCGTTAAAAAGTATAGGAAAACCCTTGCAAATAGGGGCTTTTGCAAAAAGAAACTGGACACCCACTTCAATACGCATTGTATCAAAACTGGTGTCCAGTTATGGCAGGGGATGAGGGATTCGAACCCCCGCAAACGGAGTCAGAGTCCGGTGTGCTACCGTTACACAAATCCCTAGCTGAGCTTCTTTCCGAAGCGCATGATTATTATAACGATTTATTCTGAAAAGTCAAGACTAATTTTTCTTTTTTTGCAGAAATTAAATTGAGATGGAAACTGCAATTCTGGATTTCGGCGGAAAAGCAGGGCTTTTTGCCGACACACGCGTCTTTTTTTCTCGAAAAACGGATAATTTCTAATTCATGACAATGAAAACAGACTTTCTTTTTACATACGCCATGCGCGGTTTCTTTCCGGCTCGGCGGGTCAAGATAATGGCGCTGAGACTTTTGCGGAGAGGATGAGAACATGAGGCGGAACATTTTTTATAGAAAAATACCGGCCGCGCTGGCCGCGTTCGTTCTTGCGCTTGCGCTGTGCTGCCAGACTGCCGCAGCCGGACGCGCGCTGGTTCCGGGCGGATATACAGTCGGCATCAAGCTCTATGCGGAGGGACTGATGGTCACGGAGGTAGAGAGCGGCACACCTGCGCAGCAGGCGGGGATCCGGAAGGGTGGATGTGATCATTGCGGCGGAGGGAAAGAAAACAGACAGCGCGCAGGCGCTGCTCGGAAGCATTCAGAAAAGCGAGCCGATTGTCGTGCGGGTGGAACGCGGCGGAAGGGAAGCGGAGTTTCTTGTCACGCCGGAAAAAACGCCGTCCGGCTACCGGCTCGGCGTTCTGGTACGCGACCATATCGCGGGGATCGGGACTGTCACCTATTATGACCCCGAAACCGGAAGCTACGGTGCGCTCGGCCACGGCGTCAGCAGTCTGGACGGGACGCAGCTTCTGATGATGCAGTCCGGCTATCTGGTGCGGTCGAGCGTTGCTGAGATCCGCGCCGGTACGCGAACGCCGGGAGAAGCTGCACGGACTTTTTTGATGTGACAGACACGGTGGGAACCAAGTGGACAAAAATACAGCCTGCGGGATATTCGGCACGATGACCCATCCGCGTCAGGGGCAGACAGTCGAAACGGCTCCTGCTGAGTCGGTCGTGACCGGCCCGGCGGAAGATCCTTTCAAATGTCGACGGCGATCAGGTGCAGCGTTTTGCCATCCGCATTGACCGTGTGGATGCAGACGCGAAAAAATGGCCGGAACCTGCTCATTACCGTGATGGACGAGGCGCTGCTTGCCAAAACAGGCGGCATCGTGCAGGGGATGAGCGGCAGCCCGATCATCCAGAACGGACGGCTGGTCGGCGCAGTGACGCACGTGTGCTCGTCAACAGCCCGGCACAGGGCTATGGCATTCTCATCGACAGAATGCTGCAGGCCGCAGAGGGGATAAAAGGACCCGGCTTTCCTGCGAGGAAAAGCCGGGTCAATATTTAGAAAAAGCTTAAACAGCCGAACCCTCCGGTGCGCGGTCGTCTCCAAAGAAGAATACCGCGACGGTGCCAGGGCCGGAATGCGACGCGACAATCGTGCCGATATCGCAGATGCGCACCTCGCCGTTCAGATGCGGAAACGCGGCTTCGACGGCGGCCTTCGTCGCCTCGGCATCCGCAAGGCAGTTGAGTGGCAGATAAACGCCTTGCCTGTGTAATTCTCTCCGTTTTCGGCGTGGCGCTTCATCGTCTCGACGGTGCGCGCGACGGCGTTTTTCTTGCCGCGGACCTTGTCATAGGCAATGATGCGGCCCTTGTCGTCCAGACGCATGATGGGGCAGATGCCGAGCACCGTGCCGATCGCTGCGGCAGCGCCGGACATACGCCCGCTGCGGCGGTAGAATTTCAGCTCCGTGGAATAAAACTGGTGGTGGACCTTCTGACGCTTTTCGAGTACCCAGTCCGCGATCTCATCCATGGATCTTCCTTCGTCGCGCAGATTGGCTGCGCCGTCGACCAGCAGACCGTAGCCGGAGGACGAGCAGAGCGAATCGATCACAGTCAGCTTCCGCTCCGGGTATTTCTCCCGCAGCGTCTCCGCTGCAAGCATCGCATTCTGCACGGACGCCGTCATACCGGAGCCGAACGCGATATGCAGCACGTCGCCCTGCTGCAAAAAAGTGCGTCAAAAAATGTCTCGTACTGAAATTCGTTCAGCTGCGCTGTGCTCGGCAGCTTTCCGGCGTCCAGAAAGCCGTAAAACTGCGGCAGCGCCTCCGGATCACGCCCCATGTCGTCCCATAGCTGACGCCGTCGACCTGATAGGAATAGAACAAAACGGGAATGTCACGCTGTTCGCAGTAGGAATAGGGGAGATCAATGGTAGACTCACAGGAAAGAATAAAGCCGGAACGCATATCAGGAACCTCCGTGAAAGCATGATGTATTACATGATATCATAGCAGATGCGGGGGAAAAAAAGGGGAACGGACAATCAGCACGGAATGCCTGTATCGGCGTCCTGCCGCGCCATTGCCTCAAATCCGCCGCGGTAAAACGTGCAGAGCCTGCTGAACTGCGCCTGAATGTCGTACTTCATATCGTTGGACAGCCACTCAACGATCTGCCCATAGCATTCGCACTGCCAGAAGCGGATCAGGATCTCCCCTGGTCCTCTTTTTGCTGAGCGGCAGATCGCCATAGGCTGCCGCCGCGTAGGCCTCGACCGTGTGGCGGCAGATCTGCATGAGATAAAACGCGACGGTATCGTGGCTGATCGAACGGTACATATGCATGACCGCGCGCCGGTTTTTCCGTCATGAACTGCACGGCGGCATTCAAACACGCCTCCGGCGAATCCGGGTTGGCGTACTGCCGGATGATCTGGTCAGCCCGTTCGGTGATGATCTCCGTTGCAAGCGAGGGAATGTCGGTAAAATGATAATAAAACGTGTTGCGGTTGATGCCGCAGTCCTCCACGATTGCCTTGACCGTGACCTGATTGAGCGGCCGGTCATTGAGCAGCTTCAAAAATGAATTTTTAATGGCTTGCTTGGTGTAAGCGGACATAGCTTGACCTCCTGCGCCGCAGCATAAATACACCATAAGAATACCAGACAGGCGCAGCAAAGTCAATCTGTGCACAGACGGGTTTTTGCCTGAAACGGCACAGCGCACGGCCTGATTTCTACTCTTGCGGTCACGGGCTTCCGGTGATATAATACTATTATTTAGCAAGAAATAAAGAAATTGAGGAGTTGCTTATGAATCGGCGTTTTGTGCGCGGTCTGCTGCTGGCTGCGCTGCTGGTCCTGCTCTGCACACAGGTATTTGCCGCGCAGGAGACGCTGGCTGCGCTGCGGCTCGACCCGGAGTCGGGCTTTACGACCCGCATGGAGGACACAGACGGAAATACCCTTACGCGGAACGGCGTTCTGAATCCGGACGGGCTTGCGAGTTCCGTCCGCTCTGCAAAAATCGCCTCTTATTCGATCTATTATAACGGACGGTTGCTGATGACCGTCACGCCCGTCGGCTTCTCCGAGCCGGATGCCGCCGTGATGAGCGGCGGCGCGCCCACCTGCACCGGTTTTTACAAGACCACGTTTTCCATCGACGATACGCGGGAAATTTTCCTGACCGGCCTGACAGAATCGACGCTGGAGCAGGTGCAGACAGAGCTGACGGCCAGTGCGCTGGAGGACCGCTATTTCAGCCTCACCAACGTGGACTTCATTGACGCGGAAAAGGAATTCACAGATGTTGCGGAAGGGGAGATCGCCTCGACGCCAACCTCTGCTGGGCTGCCGCTTCGTCCAATATGCTCCGGTTCAGCGGCTGGGGGAGCGAAGCGGGCTTCCGGACAGAGGACGATCTGTTTGAGTCGTTCATTTCAGCGTTTACAGACGCGGGCGGCTCGTATACATACGGGCTGGACTGGTTCTTCAACGGCTATTACGCCATGCAGGGCAATGACGGCTGGGCGCAGCTGCGCGCGCCGGGCGAATCCGGAAAGTATCTTTCCGAGTATCCCACCGACAGTCTGTACCAGACCTATGAAATTTCCAACCACATCGACAATCTGCGGCCGGTGCTTGACGCGCTGGAGCGCGACTGCGCCGTCGGCATTTCCATCGGCAACTATCTCTCCTCGTTCCGCATCGGCGGCCACGCTATCACGCTCTCTGGGGCTATCTGCACGACACGTCCGCCAGCCCCTACAGCAAGGAAGCCTATCCCGCCATTTTCATTTCCGATTCTGATTCCGATAAATACGACGGCGCACTGCGCCGCCAGGCGCCGAACCGGCTGCGCGTCATGATGATGGACGGGATGTTCGACGGCTTCGGCGCCGACAGCTGGGAGCTGGACTATCCCTCGACGTTCCCGTGGCGGCTCGAAAGCTTTACCGTTCTGGAACCCTACCGCGCAGAGCTGGAGCAGGACGCCTCCGGTACCCACAACAAAAACACCTCGGCGGATTTTTCCGTTCAGGATCTGTATGTCCGCGCTTCCACGTTTGATGATCTGGAGCTTGGCATTGATACGATCCCTGCCAACCAATCCTTCAAAATCGGCGGGATCGCGCTGAACAACAGCGCAGTGAACCTGAGCAGCGCAAGACTGCAAATCGTCACAACGATCACGCAGAACGGCCAGACCGTCTGGGAAAAAAACCAGCCAGCGCTCCGTCAGCAGATTCCGGCCAATGCCTATGTCAAGCTTTCGGAAACCTGTAATTCCCTTGCTGCCGGCAGCTATGAAGCCACGATCCGCGTAACGGCCAGCGGCATATCGGAAGCCTATCTTCTGAACAACAAGCGTTCCATTTCCTTTACCGTCAGCGCTGCCGCGCCGGACGCCTCGAACGCGTCCGTGTCCGTATCCATTCCCGAGTTCGATGGAAGAACGGGCGGCTATGGCACGCTGCGCTTCGGCGGCGTCGATTCCCTGTATCCTGCCGGGACGGAGCTGACGTGGTCCGTCTACGAAAAATACGACTCGGTTCTGTATGACGACTGGGTGCTGGCGTATCAGGGGTTATCAGCAGCCGGAATCCGTCCGGTACGAGGGCATGACAACGGCTGTTCGGGCCCTTGTGGTGCTGCGGGCCGGTCGACCCGTCGCTTGCGTGCGTGACGCTTGATGCGGGAAGCCAGAAGCTGCTGTACCATAGGGTGTATACATTGGCTGCCGATGACAATACCGGCATCTGCTCGGCGATTGCTTACGGACAGAACACGCTGGCAGCAGGGGAGCAATTCAGCTTTTATATTTCCAATTTCACGACCTGCACGCCTTCCATTACGGTGACGCCGGTTGTTTATGCGATCCGAAGCTCCGATAATCTGCGGATCGACCTCTGGCGCGGCGAGGCTATGCGCATGGCGTATGGAGAATCTACAGAGAATGCGCCCTGCCGTGTTGCAAGCTGGAGCGCGGAGCTTCTGCCCGGCCAGTATGCGATTTATGGCGAAGCCGTATATGAATACGGCAGCAAAACCGTGAAGCTCAGTACGCTTCAGGTCAATGCGGACAAGCCGTGGTGCTCTGTCATGCAGACGTTCCGCGGAGATGGCCGCTGTGCGGTCATTCTGGCGTGCAGCGGCCCCGAAGGAAGCCTGCCGTTCGGTGTTGAATACCGGAAAGACGGACAGGAGGAGGCAAACCGTGTTTCGTCGAATCTTTTATCTGAACAAGGGATATATCACATCCTTCTGCATTTCGTTTGAGAGCGATGCGTCTGCCAAGTATTCCTTCCGTGCGTTCTGTGAAGCGGACGACGGGACAATCTACACGGATTGGTATGAATGCCCGGCTCCTGCCGCGCAGCTGCTCACGCTTGACACGCAGAAGACCGGCAGTACGGGGGAAACAGTCTGGGAATTCTTCGCGCCGGAGGACGGCGTATATGTCCTTTCCCTCAAATCGACCGCATTGGCAGAAGTCTATGAAACGAGCCGCACTTATCGATCCGGCGTTTTGTCGGACGATCCGATGGCACGCAATTTCTATCTGAAAAAGGGCGAAAGTACCCTCATCCGGATTCAGACGGAGGGCAGCTATACCATCGGGTTTACAACGATACCAGAGTTGGAGTTAGGGGCAGACAACATCCTGTCTCTACAAAACCGGTGACAGCGAACGCTGCTTCCGGTTTACAGCACCGGCTGACGGCGTCTATTCCTGTTCACTGCTGCCGGAGAATCCTATGCTGCGGTGTATATATCTGATGGGAGCGTCACGCGCTGGGAGCGTCGTGGCGCACTGCAGTCCGGATCGCCTGCAGTAGCGGGAATGGAACTCAAGAAAGGACAGACCGCCTATGTCCGCCTTCAATACATGACCAGAGACTACCGGTATTCTGTCTCTGTCTTCCGTCCCGCGCCGGAGGTTTCCGTCTCAGACGAGGGCGTGAACGTCAGTTATGACCCGGAGTTCACCGGCCTGCACCTGATCGCGCTTTATGACGCGGACGGGCGGATGGTCGATGTCCAATACGTACCCGTGCAAAGTTTGGATACGCGTATTTCCGTCGTTCTGCGAGGTACGAAGACCGGCTTTGTCCGCGTGTTCCAGTTGGACGCAGAGAAAAACACGCCGCTCACCGCTGCAAAGCAGATCGAGCTGGTGTGAACCCATGATCGACAGACAGGAGATTTGATTTGGACGGATTTGTAGCATGGCTGAAGCAGCTCCAGTTTGACGGCGTATGGCAGACGGCGGTGCTCGTCGCCGCGTCGCTGCTGTGCATCACGTTTCATGAGACGTGCCACGGACTCGTGGCCTATTGGCTCGGCGACCCGACGGCAAAGCGTGCAGGACGGCTGACACTCAACCCGCTGCGGCATATTGATATCGGCGGTCTGCTTTATGATGGCGCTGTTCCGCTTCGGCTGGGCGAAGCCGTCCCGGTCGATATGCGGTATTTCAAGCATCCCAAGCGCGACATGGCGCTCACCGCTGCAGCAGGCCCGCTGTCCAACGTTCTGCTGGCCTATCTGGCTGTGCTGCTCTACGGTGTCTTTGCCTATTGGTACTACTTCTCCGGCTCGACAGCCGTCTATGTCTTCGCACTCTTTTTCTACTATGTCGAGATCATTTCGGCGGGCCTTGCCGTGTTCAACGTCTTTCCCATCCCGCCGCTCGATGGGTCGAAGGTGCTCTTTTTCCTGCCTGTCCGAACAAGGCCTATCTCTGGCTCATGCGCTATGAGCGCTACGGCATGGCGCTTCTGATGCTCCTGCTCCTGACCGGCGTACTCGATGTGCCGCTGGAATTCTTGCGTGACGGGCTGCTGAATGGGCTGGAAGCCATCGGCACATGGCCGGTGCAGCTGCTGCTTGCGCTGCGCTGAACTTATTTTTTGGAGTTATATCTGCATGGATGAACCGCGATACCATCTCGGCAGCGTCGTGCACGCGAAGGGCGAGACGCTCGAGGATTTCGACGGCCCGCTGGACGTGATCCTGCTGCTGCTGAGCAAGAATAAAATTGAAATACAGGATATCCAGATCTCCGCTATTCTGGAGCAGTATCTGGCGTATCTGGACGAAATGAAGCGCATGGATATGGAAATTGCCAGCGAGTTTATCGCCATGGCGTCCTATCTCATGTATATCAAAACGCGGATGCTCCTGTCCAAGGCGGAGCAGGAGGAAGCGCAGAGCGAGATGGACAAGCTCGTCGAATCCCTCCAGAAGCGACAGCGGCAGGATGCATATCAGCAGATCCAGAAGGCCGCGAAGCAGCTGGCCGTGCGCAATGAGCTTGGCCTCGGCCTGTTCACCAGGGGCCGGAGCCGTACCAGGCGGACAGAACCTACCGCTACCGGCACGACAAGTCCGATCTGACCGCCGCGCTTGCTGCCATGCAGGACCGGACGGAGCGCCGTCTGCCGCCGCCCGCGTCCAACTTCGCCGGGATCGTCGGCACAGAGCCGTACCCGGTCACGCAGAAGGCCAAACAGGTCATCAGCCGCCTGCTTGCCCACGGTGTCATGCGCTTTCTGTCCCTGTTCAAGGGCAGCCGCAGCCGGTCGGAGATCGTGGCGACGTTCCTCGCCGTGCTGGAGCTGTGCCGCCTCCGCTCCGTTTCCATCGGAGAGGATGAACGCGGCGATATGGCGGTTACCTTTCTAAAAGCGCCGGATGCCGACGTGCAGACGGACATTTCCTGATCAGGAGGCTAATCTTGGAGCAGAATGATTTACAGCGGGCATTGATGGCCGTTTTGTTTGCCGCCGGAGAGCCGGTGGACGCCAAACGCCTGAGCCAGACGCTCGAACACGATGAAGCAGAAATCCACGAAGCGTGCAAGACGCTGATGGACGAGCTGAGCTTCAACCGCAGCGGCATCCGCATTGTGCGGCTGGAAAACGCCTATCAGATGTGCTCGTCGCCGGAAATGGCGGAATATGTGACCAAAACACTTGAAACGCGCAAGCCGCCGAAGCTTTCGCCGTCGCAGCTGGAAACGCTGACGGTCATCGCGTATTACCAGCCCGCGACAAAGGCGCTTGTCGAACAGATCCGCGGCGTTGACAGCGCCTACTGCGTCAGTGCCCTTGTGACAAAAAAGCTCATCCGCGAATGCGGACGGCTGAACGTGCCGGGCCGCCCCATCGTCTATGAGACGACGCCGGACTTCCTGCGCGTGTTCGGCCTGGAATCGCTGGCCGAGCTGCCGGAGATTGAAAAGGTCGACCTGCACGTCGATCCCTCGCAGGTCGAGCCACTGGAGCAGAAGCAGGAGGAGTCCACGCAGCCGGATGCATCAGCGCCTGTGCAGCAGGAGATCCCGCTATGACTTGGACATGGTGGATGACGCTTCTTGCGATTTTTGCTGCCCTTGTGCTGATCGGCTGCATTCCCGTCGGCGTTGATGCGCGCTATAATGCGGAGGGCGTATTTCTTGCGGCGAAGCTCGGCCCCATCCGCCTTCAGATTCTGCCGCAGAAGCCAAAAAAGAAAAAGAAACAGCAAAAACAGCAAAAGAAACCGGAAAAGGCACCGGAAAAAGCCGCTTCGCAGGAAAAAAAGCCAAATCCGATCCTTTCCGGCGGCGTGGACGGAATTTTGCAGCTGCTGGATATTGTGCTTGATACGCTCGGCGATCTGCGCCGCAAGCTCTGCGTGAACGAACTTACGCTGTATGTCCACATCGGCGGCAGCGACGATCCGGCAAAGGCCGCTATGGGCTATGGCCGGGCCTGGGCCGCTATCGGCGCGATCACGCCGTCTTTAGAGCGGCTTTTCGTCATAAAAAAAGCGTGACATTCGGCCCGCGCTCGATTATACTATAAGCAACACACAGGTCGACGCGCATCTTGTGACCACGATCACCATCGGTCGGTCGCTGGCCCTTGCGCTGCGCGCTGGCATCCGGTTCCTGAAAATTCTGAACGAACGAAAAAAAGGCGGTGTAAAGTATGGAACATCCTCTGTCTGATATGATGACCAATACCATGAGCAAGATTAAAGATATGATCGATGTCAACACGGTCGTCGGCAGTCCCATCACCACGCCCGGCGGCGTGACGATCATCCCCGTAACCAAGGTTTCCATCGGCTATGGCGGGGGCGGCAGCGATTTCGCAACGAAAAATATGCCCGCGAACCGCGATAATTCCTTCGGCGGCGGAGCAGGCGCGGGAATCAAGATCACGCCGGTCGCATTTCTTGTGATCCGCGGCGAGAACGTGCGTATGCTCCCGGTCGCGGAGCCAGCCTCCACGTCGGTCGACCGCCTGATCGAGCTGCTGCCCGATCTGCTGGAAAAGGGCGAGGCATATTTTGCGGAAAAGAAAGCCGCAAAAGAGGCCGAAAAGGCAGCGGAAGAAGCATAAAACCCGCGTATTCTGCACAAACTCCCGGCAGGGTGATGCAGAATGAAACGCAGCGGTCAAAAAAAGATCCGGCAAGCGGCGGCGGCACTCTGCGCCGCCGCCTTTTTCCTCGGCGCGGCGGGTATATCCAGCGCCGCACAGCTCGCGCCGCCTCCGCAGGTGTCGGCCAAAAGCGCCGCACTGCTCGACGGGACGACAGGGGAGTGCCTTTACGTGAAAAACGGCGAGCAGCGCGCGCTGATCGCCAGCACGACAAAGATCATGACCGGTCTTCTCGTCTGCGAAGCGGGAGAACTGGACAGAACTGTGAACGTGCCGGACGCCGCCGTAGGGATGGAAGGCTCCAGTATGTACCTGAAAAAGGATGAGACGCTGACGCGCCGCGATCTGCTCTACGGCATGATGCTCCATTCCGGCAATGATGCCGCCCTGACGCTGGCAATCTCCGTTTCCGGCAGCGAAGCAGCGTTTGTCCGCCAGATGAATCTGCGCGCCCGTGCGCTGGGCCTGACGCAGACGCACTTTGCCAACCCGCACGGGCTGGACAGCGGCGAAAATTATTCCACTGCGCTCGATCTGGCCCGCCTTGCGCAGGCAGCGCTGCAAAACGCACAGCTCCGCGCGGTCGTCTCGACCAAAACTGCGGTCTGCGCGGGCCGGACGCTTACCAATCACAACAAGCTGCTTTGGCGCTATGACGGCTGTATCGGCGTCAAGACCGGCTATACCCGCCATGCGGGCCGCATTCTCGTCAGCGCTGCCGAGCGTGACGGCAGGATGCTTATCGCCGTCACTATCTCGGACCCGGACGACTGGCGCGACCACACTGCGCTTCTGGACTACGGCTTCGCCGTTCTTGGGCGCGACACGCCCGTCTATCCGCAGAACAGGAGGATCGTATGGAAGAAGAACGACTGCAAAAAATTCTGGCGCGCTGCGCAGGCGTCTCGCGCCGCAGGGCGGAGGAGCTGATTGCGGCGGGCCGCGTCCGCGTCAACGGCAACACCGCGCAGCTTGGCGAGCAGGCCGACGCAGAGGAGGACGTGATCGAGCTGGATGGCACACGCGTCAAAACGCGGCAGGAGCCGCAGCCGGTCTATCTCATGCTCTGCAAGCCGCGCGGCTTCGTGACCACCATGCACGATGAAAAGGGCAGGCGTTCCGTCGCGGAGCTCGTCGCGGACGTACCGGAGCGCGTGTATCCGGTCGGGCGGCTGGATTATAACTCCGAGGGCCTTCTGCTCATGACGAACGACGGCGTGCTGGCAAACGCCCTCATGCACCCGAAAAAGAGCATCGACAAGACCTATCTCGTCTGGGTCAGCGGATACATAGCAGGGAAGGAGCAGTCTCTTTCGCAGCCCATCGAAATCGACGGCCGCAAGACTTCTCCCGCTGCTGTGCAGCTTCTGCACGAAGCCGGCACGACCGCGCTTTTCCGCGTCACGATCCACGAGGGCCGCAACCGGCAGATCCGCAGGCTCTGCGAGCGTGCAGAAGGACCGTCACGCGCCTGCGGCGCGTGCAGGAGGGGCAGCTCACGCTCGGTGATCTGAAGCCGGGTCAGCACCGTCCCCTGACCGAAACGGAGCTTCGCGCAATATTTGAAGAAATTCAAAAGTAACCCTTGACAAACGGACAGCTTTTGTGTATGATATTAGGGCTGTCCGGGGTTTGACACGGCCAGCCGATATCATGGAGTGGTATCGAAGTGGTCATAACGAGCACGACTGGAAATCGTGTGACGGCCAAAAGCCGTCCGAGGGTTCGAATCCCTCCCACTCCGCCATAAGTCCACCGTAATTTTGATAGAATTACGGTGGATTTTTCTATGCCCGAAAAACGCCGGGAACCGCTTAGAATAGGGCTTTTCGGCTGTTTTTGCACATAAGTGAACCCCGCCGCAGAGCAATTCTGCGGCGGGGTTTTATGCTTTTTACAGTCGTTTTGCATTTCTGTTCTGCTGTAATCGTTAAACAGTCGAGTAATCGTTAAACTGCTGGGAGTATTCGTTAAAAAATGCCCTTATTCGTTCAGATAATTTTATGGATGTATGGCTTCATCGTTTTGAAGTATTCCGGCAAGACCGAACAGCTGATTGCACGCAATGCATTGAATGCACAGAACGCAGTCTGTGCGGAGGGGATTCAGCCCACACGTGGAGCTATGATCGAAAGCCCTTGTTTTGTTACCGGGATTTTCAACCTTTTCTAAAGTAAACGAAGCAAAACGAATGCTCCGGCTTCTCGCAGAGCGCGGGAGCAGTTATCAAAATAAAGTCCGGCGGATGGGAGTTCCATCCGTCGGACTTTTGCGATAGTGCTTATGCCTTGGGGGAGAAGGCCGCGAACAGCGGGGCGTAGGTGTCGGCGTGGAGCAGGAAGCATTTGATCGTCGCGCCGGGCTGCACTTTGAAGGTATACGTGCCGGACTCAGCTGTGATCTTCTCGCTGTGTACGGCGAGCAGCCGGCCGTCCGCGCCATATTCTGCCACAAACAGCACAAACGCATCGGACTTATAATTGCTGCCGGTCTTGACGGTCAGCGTGTCGCCCTCCAGCGTGGCCGAGGGCTTTGCGCACAGGGTCAGCGCACTGCCGGAGAAGAGCACGAACGCGTCCGGATCGTCCGGGGTGAAATACGCGCTGTAATCTTGCTGCCTGTTCGCAAGCAGCACGGGGTACGAAGCGTCGGTGCTGACGCCGAGCTTTGCGCCGTCTGTCAGTTCACCGGAGATCGTGAGCAGGGGAGAGGTGCTGTCGGCACAGACATAGACGTTGTTGGCCTTGCCGCCAGCGGTGTTGCCCGTGACGACGGGCGCACCCCTGAATGTTCACCCTGCCGCCCGCTTCGACGTAGATGCCGCCGCCGAGGCCGGATGCCGTGTTGCCGGTGATCGTGCCGCCGTAGAGGTTCAGCGTGCCGCCCGCTTCGACGTAGATCGCGCCGCCATTGCCGGAATAGACGTGGTTGTTCTGAATCTTGCCGCCATACATGTTGACGACGCCGCCGGATTTGATGTAGATCGCGCCGCCCTTGCCGCCTGTGACGTGGTTGCCGGAGATCTCGCCGCCGTCGATGATCAGCGTGCCGCCCGCTTCTACCACGATCGCGCCGCCGCCGGTCGACGCGGTGCCGCCGGTGAATTTGCCGTTCTTGATCGTGAGCGTGCCGTCTTTCACATACGCGATGCCGCCCCAGCCGCCGTTGACGGCGGCGCCCTTGACTGTTCCGGTTCCGACGCAGTCGTCAATGGCCAGCGCCGCGCTGTCGGTCACGCGGATATGGTTATAATTGGTGACGCCGTTCGTCGCGGACAGCGTCTTGCCGTTCAGACACAGCGTGAGCTTCTTCCCCTGACCGAGCAGCAGCTCGGTGTAGATAGTGGGGAGGGAACTGGACAGGTAGACGGATTTCGTCTCGTTTGCCGCGACGGGGACACGGGCAGTGAACGTGCCGTCCCAAGGTGTATAGTTTGTGTGATGATCGGAGCTCGCTTCCGTGTTCTGAACATTGATCACGAGGCAACCCGTTTTTTCTACTCCCTCGAAATTCCGGGTCGGCTGCACGACGGCATAGACATAATATTTGCCCACAGCTGTAAAGGTGGAGTCCGTTGTCAGCTCCTCGTTCATCGACGGGTCGTGTATGAAGTCCGTTATCTGACCCTGCCATTCGCCATTGATGTTTTCTCGGATGAAGACGATAGAACGTGACGGAAAGCGGTTCATCCTCTACCATGATAGTCGTTCCGGGGGTAACAGGAGTAAATAGGGGTTGACGTTCTGTATCGCGCCCGTACCAGAATCCCGCGAACGTAAGACGCTGGAAAACGGAGTCGCCGACATGAGCTCCTTTAGTTTGACTTATCTTGTAAGAAGGAGCTGTCTGCGTGATCTTTCCGGGCACGGTCACCGTCTTGTTGACTAACGTATAGTTTTTTCCTTGCCCTTCGCAGTCAGCTCCACCTTGACCGTGATCGGGTTGTCGTTTGAGCAATTTGGACTCGCGTAGTTGATGGTCGGTTCATAGCAATCCGAAGGCACCAGAATCGTGCGCTCGACATCGGAATTGTTTTTTGACATAGAATTCGATCTCCACCTGATGAGGCGGCTTTGGCTTGGCGGTGGTGCCGTCATAGATCTTTGTGAAGACGTCCCCAGATGACGGTATTCTGAAGAAAAGCTCGATTTTCTCGCCCGCTGGTTTCTCCGCTTTGATATGGATGTTTACTTTTTTCAAATGGTGGTACTGATTGTCCGTCACCGTCAGCGTCAGATCATATTCGCCATACAGGATATCCTCAAACGTGAATACATTTCCGGATCCGCTGCCTCCGGGGGCATTGCAGATCCAGCTATAGGCCAATTTTGCTTTTATCCGACTTCAGTCCCTGATCCGGAAGCAAGACATCGCCGGTCAGCGTGACATCCTGCCCGCGGCTACCGTCATGGTGAGGCGGCCATTCTCGTCCGGTTTAAGCTTGACCGGGGCGGAGTTGCCAGCCGTGCCGGTTACTTCAATACTGCTGAACGGCAGACCGGTAAAATACGCGTTTTGGAGCATGATTGCACCGATTATATCGTCATCGTCAATAGTCGTACCTCGCTGCCAAGGAGTTTCCATGCACGGGAGATAGAAATAATCACCAGCTGAGAGAAGCTTGCTGAAATCCGCTGTCTTGGTGTATATCCATCATCTCCAGTCCATGGAGCTACTGAGTGAATCTTGTTATAGACGCCCGCGCCGCGCTGTAACGTGACCATATTTTCTCGAAACGGATCCTTTGTCCTCTGAAGGAAGTAACCTCTCAACGCAGTCCGATCGTACCGTCATTCCGGACGGTGATCGTCGTATTCGGTGCGTTGATCTCATCAATGACACCGCTGCTGCCATTTGTGATGTTGAGCGTCCGCGTGCCCGTTCCGGTCATTCTGGCCGGGGTTTTGATCGAGGTAATTTTGCCGCTGTTTTCGATGGTCAGCGTGCCGGGCTTGTCCATTTCGATCGAGCTGATCGTGCCGGAGTTCTTGATGGTTACTGTACCGGACTGGTTCATTTCAATCGAGTTGATCGTGCCGGCGTTCTCAATGGTCACTGTAAGACCATCGCTCATCGTAATCTTGGAAGCGGCAGCACCATTGTTGATAACAAGCTTACCGGATCTCTCCAGATCGATCGTTGCATTCTCAGGCAGGGAATAAACAGTGAGCGTACCGCCGCTTCCGGCATTATATGCCTCCAAAGCGGCTTCGAACGTCGCATAAAATTGATTGCCCAGATGCGCCGGGGCCTGCGCGCCGCATGCTGTACACTTGCCCGTTGTCAATTTATATGTATGCGGCGTTTTTTCGATCTCGACTGTACTTGCCGCAATCTCCGCCCCATCAGGATCAAAATACTTGCCGCAACCATCGCAGTGCTTACAATTTACATTGTCCCTAATGCCAACTTGGGCACAAGTGGCGTCGCGCGGCGAACACTGCTCCAGCTTAAAGTGCGGTGCAGTTCCTATAGCAAACTCGATCCTGCCGTATTCTATTGATGCCGAGCTGGAGGCTTCCAGAGGCAGCTGGGAGTAGCCGGAGTGGCAAAAGTAGTTACTCCCGCTGTTGAATGTAACCTTTAAATCCCTGATAGGCCTAATCGTGGTGTTGCACTTGGTACACTTAAATTGTTCTATGGCGACAGTCAATGTCATGCTGTGGTAATCACTGCCCGCTGGAAACTGAATGCCGGTCAGTGTTATTTTTGGGGAGGCCGGGTCTATCACAGTAGTATTGGGCGGCATGTATTGCAATAAAATGTAGCGGTCATGTTGATTTGCTCTGCCGGCGCTTTGTCCCAATCTATATTAGATGATGGATCAGCTTCCTTATAAAACAGGCCGTTAAATGTTGCCGCCGACACCGCCGCCGTCAGGGTGATCAGCAGCAGCCCGAGCATAAGAAGATTTCTGAACAGTCGTTTTTTCATTTTGGTTCCTCCGTTTCCGTGATCCCCTGCAGGGAAAATTCAAATCGCATGGCCAGCGCCTCGAACAGCGCGTGCATGACCCGTTCCGCGATGGCGCGGATGTCCAGTCCCTCGACGAAGCGGATGACCTGCTCCAGCTCGTCCTCCGGGACGCGATAGGCCCGCAGGCTCATGCAGAAAAACAGCCGCAGCTTCTTTTCCAGCGTCAGCTCCGCGTCGCACGGGTGCGCCATGTAGCCGCGCATGATGCTGGCCGAGCCGATCTCCATGTCGTAAAAATCCCGCGCCGTCCGCCCCGGCAGATACGGGCCGAAGATCTGCTGCAGCTCCTTCGCCGTTTCGCGAAAGATGTAGTCCGGAAGCCTCCTTCTGCGTGTAGGCTTCGATGTAGATTTCCCGGAGATTTTCGTTCAGCTCCGTCAGGGTCATCTGGATGGCCGTCTCCACCGCGTAGACGTACACCGGCGGCAGCTGTGTGCCCGCCGTGCTGCGGGCCATGGCAAACTGGTTGCCGAACATGAACTCGACGAGTTCTGTCAGAACGCCGTCCTTGGCGCGGAAAATATTCTGAAACGTGCTGTAGGGAAACCTCGGCCTTTTCAATGATCTCCGCCAGCGTCGTCCGCCGGTAGCCCTTTCCAGAAAGAGCTTGACGCAGACTGTCAGAATGCGCTTTTTCGATGGCAGGCTTGCGCTTGTAATGCTGATCCGGATCACATCCTTCGCTTTTTGGTGTACACCAACAGTATAGCATAATGCGCCGGACGCAAGTATGATTCTTCTGTCCGTATCTCTTTTTATTCGCGGAACAAATGCGCATCAAAAAATTTCATGGAAGCGACCCGCGAATTCCCATTCATAACAAGCCTGATCGGGTCAAACTACGGTTGTAGGAAATCAAAACAGATTTCCCAAAACAAGTAAGGGAGATGCAGAACTATGACGAACCGTAACTCTTCCAACATCAACATACGAGGGCCCCGTCAAGAGCCATGGACAGGTTCAGGTGGGGAGGCCGCCTCCGACGTAGGCGTTTAAAGCATGAAACTTCGAAAATAACCAGCTTCCTACATAAAGGGGCTGCATAGTGCCAAAAATCATCTGAGGCAGCTCTATATGAAAGGATCGCCGCCTGTCCGGGTGCTCCGACAGGCGGCGTTTCTATCTCCGGTGCGTTTCCGGACGGCGTGCTGTAGCCCTGTGCCGGGAAACCGGAATTTTATTCTACCCCGCCGCAGCCGCCGGGTGTAGAATTCCGAAAGGATCTGCTCAGCCTCCTGCTGACTGATCCCAGCTGCTGAGCGCCAGTGAGACAGTGAAATAGCG
>VOFJ01001577.1_pt1 | contig 24299 bp, 37 predicted proteins | sample 5384081 | NCBI WGS metagenome assembly VOFJ01 (sample SAMN12384729, study PRJNA508395) | human gut metagenome | isolation source: healthy gut I | host: Homo sapiens | reverse complement strand
TCTTCGTTCAGTTGTATTTGCTGTCATTTGCCAAATCAGAATATAAACTGAATGTTGAATTTTCAGCATTCTGGGCCAAGTTATTTCAATGTAGGGTCAGACCCCATGAAATCAAATAAAAGAAATGAATCAGAGCTAAAAGTTCTGTAAAAAGAAACATGAAATATCTTGCAAAAACTTATCATGAGTGATAAAATCTCGTAAATGAGTTATCAGAGATGGAATGGAGATAAACAAATGCAGGGAGAACATGAAAGAATACCCTGACAGAAAAGGAAGCCAAGGAAAAAGAGGCTGGAAATATACAGAGAAGATCCAGGAAAAGGTGTTGAGCAGATCTTCGGAAACAATCCGGCAGTTAGTGGAGGAGGAACACCGCCAGAAAATGACGCAGCAGGAAATAGCGGATATTACAGGGATAAAACCGTCGAATATGGCCCGGTTCGAGAGCGGTGGCAGGGTACCAACGCTGGTTGTACTGGAGAAATATGCGAATGCACTTGAAAAAACATATTGAAATAAAAATCTGTGATGACTGACAGATTTTTATTTGGGACGTAACATAGATGATACTATTATTAAAAATAGCGAAGCAAAATGGAGGAGAAAGATCGCAAGAAAAATTAAGGGACTGGTATCCGGGGGCAATTTACCATATCATGCACAATATATAATTGGGATTAAAAAATATTTATATGGAATAATAGTTTCGCTATGTATCATATCTGGTGAGATGTTATTTTAACAATAAAATGTTGTATTTAATACGTTTATGGGGTGGAATGAATATTTAATTGGTTGATGATAAGAAAGGTGGATTATAATGATTGAAAGTGAATTATATTACTTGGTAAAATCATATCGAGATGCAATAGAACAAGCGCATAAAAAAATAGATTTTGTAAATGGCCATTTAATCAATTCCCGGAGGCCTGTTGCGGACAAGCTTCAGATATTTTGGCAAGGTTTTTAGGGGAGCAAGGCATTTATACAAAGGTTGTTAGTGGAAGTGATTCAAATACAACTCATGCTTGGCTTTGTGCTAGATGATTCTATTTTGCAAAAATAAAAATATACAAAGAGCTGAAGAAGCCACAGATTATGAAGAAGTAAATAAAATGAATAGGATTTTAGAAGGATATGGCTATAATAAAGAAATAAATATATATCCTTACTGTGATCTTGATTCTATTCTGAGGGGGATGTACAATTATTGATATTAGGGAAGTCAATCAGCTTAGACTGGATTAAGTACTTTAATTATAAAGAGTAACATTCCAATATATATTGGTGAAAATGGATGATTTTCATAATTTGTTTGATAATATAGTATTAATGAGTTCAGAAATGATGATAAAATTGGATATATTTATGGGATAGTCCAACAATATCTTAATTTATGCGGATGAGGCCATTAATTTAATCTTGATGCCTTTTTCAAGGTGAGCTCATTTGCGCCGCGGCAGTCGCAAATGTTTTAGGGCTGCCGCTCTGCGGAGGCATAACGGCCGTCCGTTTTCACCACATTGGTCTGACCCAATGAAATAAACAATTGTAAGTAACCTAAATGTTTGCTACTGGTCTCTCAGTTCTGCTTTTTAAAATTTCTATAATAAAACTTTAAATTGTATTTTTTCATAGTAATCCGTTATACTAAAGACAATATATAGCGGATTTTTTATTAGTGGATTTATTGAAATTTCCAGATTCCACTAGTGTTCAGAAGGCGGCATATTGTATGTGTGAATTTAATATCCAGAAATAGAACTTTTTAATTACAGGCAGTTTGAAGATAAGAAATTTGTGTTAAATTCAAGAATGAATGTTTTTGGGAAAGAATGGCTCTGGTAAAACAACAGTACTGGAAGCGGCTAATGTCGCTGGGGGGCATATCTTGCAGCGTTTAAGACATATGTACCTTCCAGGTTTGTGTTTAATATCAAATCAACTGATGCAAGACGAAAGACTCAGATTTTCAGATGATAGCAGAATTTTACTGCTGGTGCAATCCCACAGTATCCTTTAAGCAAGGTTAGTTGTAAGGCTGCATGGAATATTGATTATGAGTCTATTGGTTTTCAGCGTGTTCTTTTGAAACAGGATGGCAGAAACTAAGTTTGGTGGAAAAAATCCAATGCAGCAGACTGTAATTGAATGGGAGAAAGCAAAATCGCAAATGCAGATCACTCTGATGAAGATGTTATTCTGCCACTGGTATTATACCTAAGTTCAGCACGACTTTGGAAAGATGGAAATAAAAACAACAGTAAAGACAGGCGTATTGAGCAGAACAGACGCATATAGCCACTGCCCCTGATGCGCAGCATGGATTGATATTGCATTTCGATATATAGATACGCTTAAAGCTGTTGCAGTTGAAGAAAATGATGGAAAAAAATTTTCCCGGCTTATGAAGGTCATTTTGTGGGCGGTTAATGAGGCGTTTAGAGATGAGTTAAAAATCAGGTGAAAAATTATATTTTCTACAAAATATGAGGATGATATTGCACTTAGAACATCTGAAGGAACCGTTCTTCCATTTCAGATGTTGAGTGACGGTTATAGAAACGTTATCAAAGATAATCTTGGATATTGCAGCAAGAATGTGTATATTAAACCCATATTTGAAGGAGAAAGCCTTACAGGAAACACCGGGTATTGTTCTTATTGATGAAATTGATTTAAGTTTGCATCCAACCTGGCAGAAAAGAATTATTGGGATTTTAAAACAACTGTTTCCTAAAAATTCAGTTTATCTGTGCAACACATTCGCCTTTATTATTCAATCACTTGAAGAGGGTGAGCTGATCACATTAGACCAGCCTCTGGAATCTGAATATTCAGGAGAGAGTATTGAAGATATTTCGGAGGATATTATGGGGGTTGTGTTACCTCAATATAGTGAAAAAAAAAAGAAAAATATATGAAGCTTCAAAGCTGTATTTTAAAGCACTTACACAGGCAAAATCGCAGGAAGACATAGACAGGCTGGGAAAAAAAGACTGGCGGAACTGGAGGCTGAATACAGCGAAAATCCTGCTTATATGGCGTGGGTACATCAGCAGTATCTGGAACAGAAATGGAAAGTGAAAAAGAATGAGACCAATAAATAAGGGGGAGTCTCCATATAAAAAAAAATAAATGAATATAAGGACGCATTGCCATATTTAGAGAGACGGATAGGAATGTATTGTTCTTATTGTGAATTTTCTATTTTCACCACATGTTCCTGAGGTAGAACATGTGGTTTCAAAAACCAAAAAGGTGGAGATTTAACAGACTGGAATAATCTTAACCTGGGATGTAAATATTGTAATACACGAAAAAGGCACAGACAATGCCGGAAAATAAAAAAAACTATTTGTGGCCAGATGAAGATAATACTGCTATCGCATATTGTACATTAATGGTATCCCAAAGGTGAATGAAGAGTTATTGATAAAACTGGATTCAACAGGGGATTACCTGAAAAGAGCATCGTAATACATATAACCTTGTAGGTTTAGGCAATCTTCCTATGGGAAAAGATAGAGATAGACGATTTGGACAAAAAGAAATACAGCTTATCAAAAAGCATTAAACTCGCTGGAACACTGGAATCATATGAAAGACCTGTCAAAAAGAATATCAGAATGATATGAAAAAATCAGATTATTATGACGGCATTGGGAGATGGATTTTTTTCGATATGGATGGAAGTGTTTTGCGACGAACCGGAAATACGACTAGCACTCATAGAGGCTTTTCCAGGGAACCAATCTGAATTATTATGATGAGAAAGGATGCGTTAAAGAAATTATATGACAAGGATTCAGTATAATCTGGATGAGGATGAGGTAATGGTTATCAAGTCTACGATCCCGGTTGGCTTTACAGCCAGTGTGAGAGCGAAATATCACTGTGACAATATTATTTAAAGTCAGCACATTGAGATCAGACGTGCGTCCAGTAAAGGGAGAAAGCCCCCATCAATAATCACAGCATTGAAATGAACTTCCAGTAATTTTTCCGCCTAAAGAAAAAAAAACAAAAATAAAAACAAAAAAATCCCGGTTTTTCTGCGCTTTTCTCCATTGCAGACAGCCGGGAAATATAGTACACCTATTTTAGGTGGATAACCGCCCAAAAAAGTGGGGCGCTATGTATCTGGATTTTTTAGTGAAAAAAGTACCAACTGTAAAAGGCAAAATCACACGGAGAAAAAAGTCAAATGTTGTATATATAGAGTATGAGTATGACCGGGTTTATGATCCATCCCGGAAGTATACTTTTCCCCAAAAAAGAGTAACGATCGGAAAACTATCAGATACGGATCCGGAACTCATGAAACCGAATCAAAATTTCCTGAAATATTTCCCTGATGCAGAACTTCCGAAAGCAAAAAACAGGACTTCCAGAAGTAGTTGTCTCAGGGTAGGAACATATTTTGTACTGCGTAAGATCATAGAAGAATGCAGTTTAAAAGATATCCTTGAAAGTATTTTGGATCGCGTGATATGGGTCTGTTTTTAGATCTGGCTGTTTATTCGATCATAGCGGAAAACAATGCAGCGCAGTACTATCCGGATTATACATACAACCATCCACTTTTTACGGAAAAGATGAAACAATACAGTGATTCAACCGTATTAGATTTCCTGAATTCAGTAACAGATGACCAGAGTACAGGCTTTCTGAATACATGGAATGAGTCACGGAATTACCATGAAAAAAAATTTATATTTCCTATGATTCTACGAATAAGAACTGTCAGGCCGGGGGATATAAAAATGGTTGAATTTGGGCATCCGAAAGTAGATATGGGAGAGCCGGTATTTAATTATGCAGTTGCGTATGATACTCATAATCAGGAACCATTATTTTATGAAAAATATCCAGGAAGTCTGAACGATATCTCCCAGCTTCAGTTCATGCTGGATAAAGCATCCGGATATGGTTATAAGAAGATCCATTTTATTCTTGGACAGGGGATATTTCAGCTGCGAGAATATACAATATATGGATAAATGTGGGTATAGTTTTGTTATCATGGTGAAAGGGATGTCTGCCCTTGTGAATGAACTGATCCTGGAAAATAAAGGGACATTTTTTGAAAATAAGCGGGTAAACAATATCTATGAATATGGAGTTTACGGAAAGACAATACGGCACAAACTTTATGCAAGGGATAAAAAAGAGCGTTATTTTCATCTGTATCATAGTATTTCCAAAGAAAGCGCAGAACGGATAGAGATTGAAAATCGGATCAACCAGATGACGCAGTATCTGAAAAATATCAGAATAAAGGAAAAGAATTCAGGCCAGGGTTTGAGAAGTATTTTAATCTTCATTATAATGAAAAGAGCCAGGCTTTTGTACTACCAGAAGAGCGGTGCAGTGTGGTAGAAAGAGGAACTGGATCTGGCAGGATATTTCTGTATCGTCACATCGGAAAAGTATGAGTGCGAAAGAAGCAATCGAGTTGTATAAGAGCAGGATGTATCGGAGAAACTATTCCGCGGAGACAAAATCATATCTGGGGAATAAGAGCATCCGGGTGTATTCAGAAGAATCAGCAAGGCGAAGATATTTGTTGAATTTGTAGCCATGATAGTGCGCTGCAAGATGTATATAAAACTAAAAGAAGAAATGAAAAAAACTGGATAAGAAACGAACTATATGACTGTATCGGCGGCAATAAAAGAGCTGGAAAAATAGAAATGGTACGTCAGTTAGACAATATATACTGTCTGGATCATGCAGTAACAGCGAATCAGAAAAGTAATATTGAAAGCCTTTTTGACTGGATGCGAACAGTATAAAATAAAATACTTTTGCATCAGAAATGAGTAAGGAAACTGAAAAAAGCAGAATAAGGAAGGAAAATAAAGATGGCAAGAACAAGAAAAACAAGTAAGGGAAGCATTGGAAGAAAAGATTGAAAAAAAGCAGAGGCTGATGTGACGCAGCGAAGAAAAAAGTATGATCAGGCAACAGCAAATCTGAAAGAACTGTTAGACAAGCGGGATGCCATAAGAAAAAGAAGAGATCCTGTCAGCAGTTGTAAAAAGTGGACGGTCATATGAGGAGATCATGAACTTTTTAAATGCAGGATCAGATGGAGAAAAAGACGGAAAAAAAATAACTCTAGGAAAGCAGTAAAATCAAGGGTTCCGGAGAAGCTACCGTAGAAACGAAAAGTAAAGCCCGAAATTCGAAAAGAAAAAGAGCATCAGATATATCCAAGAGAAGAATCTCCGGATATGCTGATGTTTGACCTGTTTTTAACTCATTTAAAGACAATGAGGAGCTGTCAGAAGAATATGAGGCTATCGTATAGATGTTTTGAGTTAAGAAGGGATACGTGGAATGAATAAGTAGAATTCTGTAGTTGCTATGTTCCCTCAAAAATATATATACTTAAATTACAAATAAAAGCTGGTCAAGGAGACTTATGGATGTGAAAGACAGTATTTTCTGTAACACTAAAGACGATAGATGGAAAAGAAACGAAAGATCAGTCAGCAAAGAATATTTTTTCATATAAACCAATTATGAGTAATATTCTAAAATATACTGTAGAAGAATATAGAGACTGCTCCCCTGGAAGAAATTATGAATATGAATTGTATAGAAGGTGATACGATTCAGATAGGAAACCGCGTTGGTAGAAGAGGATATGGCAAAAAAACCATACGTGGAGAGGATACAGAATTTCATACGACAGATGAAGCACCAGCAGCATTTGATATTCTGTTCCGTTCTTTAAACTAAAAGCAGAAGGAAAGCTTCTGGTAAAATCTTCATATTGATTTTAGATACAGCAAAATTACACACCGGGTTATCCGGTTGTAAAAAAAAGAAGTATATATTATGGCTGCCGTAAATTGTCTGCACAATTAGATAAGATAGGGGAAAATGGAAAAGGATATGGTCATTTAGAAAAAAGTGTACAGTATCTGGATCTGCCTCGATAATATTCCCAGGAAACTGGAAAATACCATATCATATTATAAGATGCAGAATTACAAAAAAAAATGAGGGAATCAAAGACAAAAGAGTTCCGAATTGATTCCTGGGAATCAGATCTTTTGGAGATTATAATAGTACGGCTCGGTGGAGAAGGACAGGAAGAAAAGGGACTTTTGGATCTCTTATATGGATTATTTTCCGGAAACCAGAAAAAAGTATTATCATATTGGGAATTTGAAAGGTTATCGGATACATCAAAAAAATATATCTTAGAAAATATAAGTAAAAGATATTTTGGAGAATTGGAATTTATTGTTCGAGAAAAAAGAAGAAAAAACATGAGAATTTAAGAGAAATATGGTTTTCTGGTTACTTTAGTTTAATTTTGAATTCTCTTCAATATGATTTGAAAAATAAGGAGGAGTGGAAACTTAGTTTTTAAATTACGAAAAAATATTAGAAAAAGATATGTATGCATGGTATGAGAAAAACGACACATATGTGTTGCGCTTTTTTCTATGATATAACGCAGATATTTTATATTGTACTGGCAGGGCAGGAAAAAGCAGATTATAGAGGCGGATGAAAGCGTGACTCAAAGTATCAGGAAGATACAGTTATTTATACGGCGGCATGAGGGATTACTGGAAGGATCATGTTAAACAAAAAATAGAACTGGAACATAGACTAGAGGCGATGTTGTAGATTTAAGTGGAAATTCATAACCAGTAAAGGACAAAGGATGAATATTTTAATAGTAGGAAAATGGATTTGATTTGGCACATGGTTTGCCCACTGAAATATGCGGATTTTCTGAAGTTTATAGATTTTTTTACAAGCATAAGGCACAAGAAAGTTCAGGATTAAATTGATTGCGGGAGAGGATATCAATTGCTATAAGTATTTTACAGACTTATTTAACAGTAAACAAGATTCTGAATTTGATCAGTATTTATATGATCAATCAAGAAAAAACAATTCATGAGTTAAGTGATTTGTGCAAGGATAATGCATGGATTAAATATTTTTCAGAGGTGTATAAAAAGCAGAGCAAAAAGGAAAAAGACGGATTGACTTTGAAAAAGTGAAATTTCCCTGATTATACAGACATTCAACAGTGTAAGCAGGGATATACAAGAGACCATACAAAAGGGAGGCGTAGGAACGGTGCTTTCACAAAGGCAATTAAACGTTCTTGCACTATTTTTGAAAAGATGGATAGTTCATCAGGAATGGCGACCCATGTCTGGAAAAAAAGAAGAAATTGACTTTTGGAAACAGAAACTTGGAAGATTTGAATAAACTTACACGTGCACTTGAAATTTTATCTCTCAGATTATATTTAGCAATTTTATGCTGGGAAATGGACTGCCAGATATAAAAAAAATTGCCATATTTGGACAAAATTTTTATCGTTCAACTATACATGTACATATCAGAGGATATACGGAGAACATCCGTTTTTGAGTTTGATTATGTGCATGGAAAAGCTGATTTAAGGAATGATATCCAATCTACAAATATGGTGCTTGGAATTGATGAATATCTGAAAGGAGATGCGAGAGATAAAGACCTCGAATTTATAGAATTTAAGAAATTTTTTCAAAGAATACATAAGGAAACAGGGGGCTTATATGAAGGCTGGCTTGAGGAAATTCAGTCTGAGAAAAAAATATATGAAATATCAGCAATCGTTAAAGAGAATGGAATAGTTAAAAAGCATCACAGAGTAGTTAAGTACCATAAAAGTTTTTATATTTTTGGACATTCATTAGACATTACGGATAAGGATATATTAAGAAAATTTATTTTTTAAACGAAAAATATGTTAAGATAATAATTTTTTACACCGATAAAGAGGATTATAAAAAAGAAGATTATCAATCTGATAAAAATTATAGGGCAGGATGAATTGGTAAAGAGAACGGGTGGGAAAAATAAAAACAATAGTGTTTCAAAAAAGATAAATACGTGCAATATTGGAATCTGATTCCATGAGGGAAAAAAAAAAAAAAAAATAAAGCAGGGGAAGATTTGTGAATCCAGACAATAGTGCATTTCAGTTTGCTCTGAATTCCAGAATATATGTGGATAAGACAGATCTTATTAGTATGCACGATGGAGAAAGAGATGAAGAAATGTCTTGTCAATGATTGACAATCGGTAGTATATCTGCTATATATGAGACATATATCTGAGAAAAATCGTTAACCGTTCGGTTATTTAATTTCCTGTGTGACAATATGATAGAAATGATATACAGAAAAACATGACATATTAAAAAGTAAAGGGGTGATAAGATGCTTACAATTGTAAATGGAGTTACATCTAAACAGGTGCTTGCAAAATGAAATTATAAATCTTTTTGAAACAATGGGATTAGACGGATATTTTTATTTGGGCTACCCTGTTTTAGGGGGAATTGATGGAAAAAATTAAAGTTGATGCATTGTTAGTGAGCGAACAGACGGGTATTGTACTTTTTTTTGATCTGGAAACATTAGCAGAAGAAAATATGGAAGATAAAATTCAGTTATTGGATGAACTATATAATAATATGGAAGCCAAGCTGAAAAGATATGGATATCTGTCAAAAAAGACGAGTTTTACAAGTGCCGATTAATGTACTGTCTTATGCACCCCTTTATAAAACGAAGAGTGATGAAATTTGTACATCAATAGAAGAAGTAAAGGAATATTTAGAAAGTCTGGAATGGAAACAGGGCGAAGAATATTATAAGAAATTATTGGAAGCGATTCAGATGATTTCACAACTGAAAAAAAAAGAGGTGGCAGAAAAATCTTCAGAAGGCTTCGTCAAGGGGGGATCAAAATTAAAAGCAATTGAAGACCAGATTTCCTGCCTGGACAAGTATCAAAGTAAGGCAGTCATTGAAACGGTAGAAGGTGTTCAACGAATCCGGGGGTCTGGCAGGATCGGGGAAAAACAATTGTTCTGGCATTAAAAAGGTAGCATATCTGTATACTATGTATGAAAATAAGATGATAGCAGTTACATTTAACAGCCGGGCATTAAAGGGTCAATTTATTCAACTGATCACAAACTTTATTGTTGAAAATACAAATGAGGAACCTGATTGGAGCAGAATTAAAATAATTCATGCATGGGGGAAGTAAAAATTCAGAAGGTCTGTATTTCAATTTTTTGTAAGGCAAATAATCTAGTTTGTTATGATTATATGGATGCGTGCCAGAAATATGGAAGAAATTCATCTGCTTTTGACAGAGTATGTGAAGAAGCCGTAGAATCAGTAACGAATCCCCAGCCATTGTATGATGTGATTTTAGTAGACGAAGCACAGGATTTTTTCAAAAATATTTTCTTCAGATGTGTTATATGTCACTCCCACATGAAAGCCGTATGCTTGTATATGCATATGATGAACTCCAAAAGCCTGGATAACAAAAACGTTGAATCTCCGGAAGACATTTTTGATACAGTAATGGACGGCCGAATGTAGTGCTTGATAACAGTAATGGTAAGGGCGGAGGATATTGTCTTATCAAAATGTTATCGTAATTCAAGACCAGTTCTTATTACAGCACACAGCCTGGGATTTGGAATTTACAGAAAAAAAAAGAGGCACGGAGGAAACATCGTTAGTTCAATTATTTGAAGATAAAACAGTTATGGGAAGATATTGGATATACAGTGAAAGAAGGTGTGATCAGAGATGGAGAATTTGTAACGCTATATAGAACAGAAGAAAACAAGTCCTGCATTTTTAGAGGATCATTCGTCAATTGACGATCTTATACAATTTAGAAGATTTGAAAAATAATGTACAGGAAGCGGATTGATAGTTGAAGATATCGAAAAAAATCTGCATGATGAAGAATTAAGATATCAGGACATTATGATCATTCACCCTGATCCCAAAATTACGAAGAGTTACGTGTCACATATCCGTGTTAAATTAATGGAAAAGGGAATTAAATCGCATATTGTTGGGGTACAGACAACACCAGATGATTTTTTTCAGGAGGATTCTATTGCAATCTCTCAGATTTTACAGAGCAAAAGGAAATGAAGCAGCAATTGTTTATCTGATAAATGCGGATCTTTGCGCAAGAGGCATCAACTTATCAAGAAAACGAAATATTATATTTACTGCTATGACAAGATCGAAGGCATGGGTACGGGTTAGCGGAATCGGAGATGATATGGATCTGTTAATACAGGAGTTTAACAGCGTTAAGGAAAGGAATTTTCAATTAGAGTTCACGTACCCGGACAAATCACAACGAAAGAATATGAGAATTATTCATAGAGACATGACTCAAAATGAATTAAGAGATATCAGAAAGAAAGCAATTCTAATCTGGCGGATATTACCAGTAAACTTGCAAATGGAGAAATTCGAAAAGAAGATTTAGATGAAGATACTGTGAATCGCTTAAAGGATGTGCTGTATAATTGAAAGAACAAGAAAAAGTATTTCGAGAGTTAAAGAAAGTTACAAGGGAATTGATCAGATGTGGACTGGCAGAAGAATATAACTATCCTGTAATTCAACAAATGGATATTGTATGGGAAAAATATCAAAATATTTCGTTATATTTAAGAATATGGATTACAGTACAATTTATGATGAAATAGAAAAAAATCATAATTATAATGTTAAATTGCCAGATGGCGGTATCATACAGTTGATGTATCGCTTTAATAGAACGGGAAAAGAATTGATTTCGCACAGATTGGGGTATTATCCATCACCGTCGTATGAACTTTATCAGAATGATCCGGAATTATACGATGTTGACTATATTTACGGAGATATTTTAAATAAATCTGTATTGCCTGTGATTATTCGAGCTGATTACAATCGAGATCCGGAGGAGAGCGAACTGCATCATCCATATTCACATATTACTTTAGGGGGATATAAAAATTGTAGAATTCCTGTAGATCGTCCAATATCACCGATGAAATTTGTGAAATTTATTATGGAACATTTTTATTATGTTCCGAGTTCACAGTTGGAATTCAATTTTGAAATTGAGGGGTATAGTAGCTTTCGAAGAACATATTGCAGAAAAAGACATAAATAAGAGCAGAATAATAGTATGAAAATGGAGAATGAAATATGGAAATTGTTAGAGAATCTATATTCATACAAACAGCTATAAAATTATAGTGTAAATTATAGTAGAAAAAGTAATTGACATATTCATGGTGGCAAGTTAATATAATATTAACAACAGGCAACAGGAGTGTCTGTCAAGCGTTGAAGTAAGGTGTTGTGCCAGGAGGCAGTGCCTTACCAGCTTTATAAGGGTTTAGCATTTACCACAATCTGGCTAGGGGGCAAAAAAGCTCTCAAAAGAAAATGCTGGGAGGCTCTGCCAAGTGCAGGGCCTTTCTTAATTTTATTATGAAAATAAAGGGAGTTGCGGAAAATATAGATGAGAACAGTTGTTGATTGTGTATCATCATTTATTCCTCTCTTATCAACAATCAACAGAGTATGAAATTGTTCTGGGAAGAAAAAATGTTGCGGTTAAACTTATAATAACGTTTGATAAGAAGGACTGTTTTCATTTGATGGGATTACAGGATTACATATATTATACGACAGATTGAAAAAAGATGTAAAATAGCAAGATTGCCTGATGGAAAATATTTATTCCATCAGGCAATCCTATGTAAACATTTTTTAGTTTTGATTATTCTGCAGATTCTTTAGAAACAGAATTTTTTCTTTTTTCTGGATTTACCAGAAATCATTTTATGACCGGAGTAGATAGCCATAATCATGCAGAGAAGAGAGCTGCAAGCAAAATATTTGTGAGCCGTTTTCATGTTTATTATAGCCGGTATAAAAAGGAGGTTCCAATCATGGCTGCCAATGCACCAAGTGACCAATATTTATGTGCTTTCATTTGAATATACCTCCTGCGTTTTTTATATAATACCTCTTTTTTTTAAAAGCATGAAAACAGGAAATTTATAAATTCTGTTCTTTTTCAATCTGCTGTTCCTGCTCGTGATTCTTCCCAAGAATTATATCAATATTAGCGGAAACGGTATGAAGTTCCCGTTCGTAATCTCGGTGGTTAGAAAAATTTTCCCGTTGTGTATCTCGCAATTCAATAAGCCGGTCTTTTTTCAGCATAGAGGGCTTTCATAGAAGGAATCTTATTTCTGGCAGATTTTTTCTTTCAGTGTTCGGAGAGCTGTATCATAAAGAGAAACTTTTTTATTTTTATGGTAATAGCTGTTTAGTTTCTGACATTCAGATTACAAACCTGTTTGCGGCAGAGTTATTGATGCCGTATGAAGTCTTTCGGAAAATTTCTTTGCACATATGAACGAATTGGAAATAACCCCGGGAAGGTACGGTTGGATGAGGGCTATCCGTCTGATTGTTTGTCAGATGAGTGATTTTTGGTTCACTTATGTGATTAGCATAAATTAAGTCTGCGAAGCAAAACGATACTCCCTTGGGCTTTGCACAAGGAGATTCATATTTATTGTATTTCGCAGTGTATTACTGGACGCGGAGTGAACAGTAACCAGTAAATAAACAATTTATTGACAAATAACTGACCAGATGTAATAATACCCCACAGAGATAGTATTTGGACTCAAAACTATACTCTGGCTGAAATCACTGGAATCTTATATAAAAACAATCTGCCGGAAACCTTTAAAGAGGGAACGGACGGATAAAACTGTAATGTAACTGCAAAAGATACTAAACAGTTACATAAAATCATAAAAAATATGAGCCGGTATTTATGATTTCCAAAGCATATTCTGGGCATTACAGAATATAAAAGGATGTTTTATGTATCAGAAACAGGACTCAATATTACAGGGAATCAATCAGAAGCGTTTCAGGGTCAAAGTGTATCCTGATGCGCTTTTTTGCAAGATATAAAGAACTGTAAGATTTTTCCCGCAGGAAAGGACTATATAAGATGACAATAGAGATGTTAAAAGGAAAGATCCACAGAGCAACTGTTATCCAGGCGGAACTGGATTATGTGGGAAGTATCACTGTGGATGAAGAATTGCTGGAAGCTGCCGGAATACTGGAATATGAGAAAGTTCAGATTGTAGATGTCAATAATGGCGCACGTTTTGAGACATACACAATCGCCGGAGAGCGCGGAAGCGGAATGATCTGTCTGAACGGAGCAGCAGCAAGATGTGTAAGCACAGGTGACAAGATCATCATCATGGCTTACGCAGGATATGAGCTAGAAGAGGCACGCACCCATAAGCCTGCAGTTGTATTTGTAGATGAAGAGAATAAAGATCAGCAGAGTGACCAATTATGAGAAACATGGTCTGCTTAAAGACCTGAAAACAATATCATACCAGGACATTTCGTCCGAAATTTGACAAAAATACTATAAGAAAAACCGCCATTCTGACTGATAACTATTATATCCAGTTAATCAAATGAGATGAAAAGTGAATTCAGAAAAGAGGCTATCTCAAAATCTATGATAACCGGTTCATTGACCGGGAAAGAGGAGAGCACAATGCAGGTAACAAAAACAGTAGAAGAAACAAGAAAACAGATCAAAGCATGGAAAAAAAGAAGGTAAGACTATAGGTCTTGTTCCAACAATGGGATTTCTTCATGAGGGACATGCAAGTCTGATCAAAAAATGTAGAGAACAGAATGACGTTGTAGTAGTATCTGATTTTGTAAACCCGACACAGTTTGGACCGACCGAAGATCTGGAAGCATACCCGAGAGATTTCAAGCGTGACAGCAAACTCTGCGAAAGCCTGGGAGCAGACCTGATCTTTCTGCCCGGAGCCTTCTGAGATGTATCATGATCCCCATGCTTTTGTAAGTATTGATACATTTTGTCCGAGACACTTTGCGGAAAAACACGTCCTATCCATTTCAAAGGTGTGTGCACAGTTGTAACCAAGCTGTTCCATATTGTAGCTCCGGACAGAGCATATTTCGGACAGAAGGATGCTCAGCAGCTGGCCATCATCCGCAAAATGGTCCAGGATCTGAATTTTGATATTGAAATCATAGGCTGCCCTATTGTTCGTGAGGAAGATGGACTTGCAAAATCCTCCAGAAACACATATTTAAATGAAGAAGAAAGAAAAAGCTGCTCTCTGCCTGTCAAAAGCTGTAAAACTTGGCAGTCCATGATTCATACAGGAATTTCGGCAGAAGAACTTCTCGGCAAAAATGCGTGCAGTGATTGAGGCAGAGCCTCTGGCAAAAATCGATTACGTTTCCATGGTAGATGCACTTACCATGCAGCCTGTGGAAAAAGCTGATCATAATGTTCTCGTAGCAATGGCTGTCTATATTGGCAAAACAAGACTGATCGATAACTTTCAGCTACGAGGTATAATATATGGGGAAAATATTCTAAAGAAAAATAGGAAAAATCAGCAGCCTTTTGCATCCAGATATATTGGAATCATCATCATCGCTTTTCCTGCCTGGCTTTTTCTGGCGTGACGGATTTTCCTGGATGACGAATTATACGTCTGTATTTCTGGGGGTGATCATGTTTGGTATGGGACTGACCATAAAACTGGAAGACTTTCGGGCAATTTTTTACCAGACCAAAGGAAGTGATCATCGGTGCTGCAGCTCAGTATACCAATCATGCCAATCGTAGCCTGGGTACTATGTAAAGTCATGAAACTTCCCGCAGATCTGGCACTGGGTGTGATCCTTGTAGGATGCTGTCCGGGCGGAACAGCCAGCAATGTAATCACCTATATTGCCGGCGGTGATGTGGCACTCTCTGTTGGAATGACCATTGTTTCCACCCTGGCAGCACCTGTTATGACTCCATTTCTCGTGTATGTTCTGGCTGGAGCCTGGGTAGAAGTATCTTTCTGGGCAATGGTGCTTTCTGTTGTCAAAGTAATCCTGATTCCTGTACTCCTTGGTATCCTTCTCCGTACACTTGCAGGGAGATCATGTAGATAAAGTTTCAGATGTTATGCCGCTGGTGTCGGTTGTAGCTATTGTTATGATCATCGGAGGAATTGTAGCTGTAAATGCAGAGAAGATCGTAAGCTGTGGAGTTCTGGTGCTTGGAGTAGTGGCGATCCACAATTTCTGTGGTATGATGCTTGGGCTCCTTTTGCAGCAAAAATTTTCCATGTAGAATATACACGGGCAACAGCTATAGCTATTGAAGTGGGCATGCAAAACAGCGGACTGGCAGTTTCTCTGGCAGCAGCTAACTTTGTAGCCAATCCGCTGGCAACTCTTCCAGGTGCTATTTTTCAGTGTATGGCATAATATTGCAGGCTCCATCTTTGCAGAATCCGCCGTTCCGGCGTAGAAAACAGGACACGGCACAGGTGAAAATGGTGTGTGTCAGCAGCATAAATAACAAGGGGAACGTAGAAAACAAAAAACCCCGGAATCCTTGGCTTAACAGTGATAAGAAACTCATTTGCTTATCTACTGCCAGCTACCGGATTCCGGGGCAAAAAAATAACTACTTGAATTTTTTTTTTTTTTATGACATCTATAATTATCCCTTTGTTTTTTATAAAGCTTTATTCGCCAACTCTCAATTTCTCAGCATTTTGAACGGAATATCCCATATCATAGGCTTTTTGAAAACACTTTGATTTCTGACTAATCCGGCATCCATCACGTTTGCTGCATATATCTTTCCTGCAATCTTGTATTCTTCCAGATGTTCTACTAAAAACCATCCAGATCACCAAGCGGTCTTTTCAATGATGTCCTCGCCCAGACCAGCCGATATAATATAGTAAACTTCTTTACCAAGATGCTGCCAGATAGGATAAGTGCGGTCAATAAATGTCTTCATCTGGGCACTGATTCCATAAAAATAAACCGGAGTAGCCAGTACAAGTACATCTGCTTTCTGAAACATTCCGAGTATTTCAGCCATGTCATCTTTTAATACACAGGTACCGCCATTTCATACAGCCGTCGCAGGCTCTGTACCATGTTCACCTGATGTCCTTTTTGGTTTGCACCTTTTTTGAACTGCTCACAGCTAAACAGTTCTCTGACTGTATTTTCATATACCACATTTTCTCTGCCTTCTTAATCTTTTTGGCATATTTTTTACTGTTAGTAAAGAATGTCATAGTTCGACCCTATGAAGTACGGCCCTATAAAAGTATAGATATTTATCTACAATCTCCCCAGTAGCCGCTCTTAGGCGAACCATTCTTCTTAACGACAGCTGTGGCTTCCACATCCATGCTCGCCACATGTATGTCCTTCCCCGTGGTTGTGCTCGTGATGAGAACATTTCACATCCGGATTATATTCCAGTGTTTCATTGATAAAAGCTTCTACTGCTTCATCTGCATCTCCGGAAACTCCTCCGAAAAAAGCTTAATGCCGGCTGCCGCTAACGCTGTCTGTGCGCCGCCTCCGATTCCGCCACAAATCAAAACATCTGCATTCAATGCATTAAGAAATCCTGCCAATGCGCCATGTCCGCTTCCATTCGTATCTACTACTTCTGAATGTACTACTTTTCCTTCCTCTACATCGTAAATCTTAAATGTCTCTGTGTGTCCAAAGTGCTGGAAAATCTGTCCATTTTCATACGTTACTGCTATTCTCATGATACCTTCTCCTTTTTCCTGCTGCATATTTTTTTGTAAATTTCCTGTTTGTAACATCCTCCAAAAAGTTGCAGTTACTACTCTGACCGTCACAGATTCTGAAATCTCCGCCCTCAATTTTGAAGTGGATGCCCGTCGATAAGTGCATCTGCGATCTTCTTTCCTGGCGATCTCGTAAATTCGCTGGACCGTTGTTCTTGCGATCTGCATAGATACTGCACACTGCTCCTGACTGTAACCTTTCTTGTCCAAAAGACGGATTGTCTCATACTCATCTACCGTCAGAACAATGGGTGTTTTTTTCTCAGTATCATCTGCCGGAAAAAATTCTAAAACATTGGGGAAATGACAGACTTTTCTGCATTTTATTGGTCTCGGCATAAACTGCTCCTTTCTTGTTATATTATATAATAGTTCTATAAAGGGCATATGTCAATAACTTTTTGACATATGCCTTTTTTTAACCAAATCAAGTAAGTCCCCTGCTTCAATTGCGAAAGAGCAAACGGGCATCGGAGAGACTTCTGGAAAGCAGTACGAAATATCTTGAAGAGAAGCTGAAACTCACAGTCAACAGAGAGAAGCTTAATGAGATACTGACTGGTTATCTCCATTACTATGGCATCACTGACAATTCAGAGAGAATTACAGCATTTCGTTATAATGTTATGAAAGCTACAATTTTAAATATCAGGGGAGATCGAGGGTCTCTTATCTTCAAATATTCCACAAGCTTAAAAGACATTCTCAACAGAAACTCTGTCATGGGATCGTTTAAATCGGCTTTACCTATTTCAATGATTTTTTTCCATTCGATAAGCCAGCGAATTCCTGTGAATACACAAAATGTTAGCTGTTTCCTTATTGTTATGGAAACACTGTAGATATACCTCAAGTGTATGGTAAAGTTCATTTCCGTTCTCTGGTCATATTTATTCAGTCTGTAAAGGGCAGGGGTGGATATAATCTGCAAGTTTTTCTGGTTCTTTGATCTTGTTCATCATTTCGTAGAACTCAATTTCAGAATACCGATGAATTTGATGCTCCATCGGATACCTTTGATCCCATGATATTTCCTTCTTAAGGTTATCAGGGATTCTGTGATTCCATTCAAGAACTGTCCGCCTGCTGATAAGCTCTGTAAAATTCATCCATTTTTGGAAAAAAACCAGGGCGATTCCTACATCCAGATGATACTCTGCCATCGTTTTTAAGCATTATTTTTTGAGTATCTACAAATATAACAGAACTCTGATCTGGGTACAAGCAGGACTAGTGCATTGTCGTGGACAGTCATATATGCTTCCGGAAAGATATGTCGGATCACAGGATAAAGCTGCTGCTTTAATTTATTTTCCTTCAAAAATGTCTTCGGTTGGATACAAAGTGCATACATTGCATCAGATACTCGAATGATGAAAATGGAATTCTGCCAATATATCAGCCAGTTCCAATCAGCAAGGCTTCAAGAAGCTGCTGGTCCCAAACTGGTGTACTGAAACAGTTCAGGATGATAATGTCCAACTACGGAGCTGATTGCCCGGCTTACATCACTCATAGCTGCTAAGTGTTCTGCGGTAAAAAGGGATATTGTTTTCTATCATCAGAACAAAAACCAACCTGAACACCGTTTAAAAACACTTTCGAACTACATTTACGATATGGTGATTCCGGGCAAGATAAATTCAACAACCTCAATGCTGGCTGAAGCCCCCTGGACAGCTTCCAATGACATTACATTTTTAATGAAATCGTATGTACAATATCCACGTTCAATATTCTTTTTTCCATAATTTATCCGTAACCGGAATTGATGTAGAATATGACAGGATACGGAATTTCTTGTCACAAAATACCAAAGGAATATCCTAATTTGATGGATGCAGAGTTAATCACTTCATCCAGGCTATGGGAAGAGTGGCCTTTTTCGAACCAGTTCTTCATATAAACTAACCTGTTCATGTGTCTGAAGAAACTGTTTTGCTGCATTAAAAACCGCAAAAAGCTCTTTTTGCCTGTACTGTTGCACGATCCGTGCAGGAATAAGGAAAAAAGATAGTTTTCTCCACGAACAAGGATACATTGAGAGGCTGCATATCAGGAGACAAGACATCTGGATAACCAAAATAGACAATATCTGTGGCGTATCCTGTTTGAGTGCCATCCAGCAGCTCTACATCTCGTATTTCATGAAGATCAGTAGAACAATTTAGTATTATGTTAAAAGTTTTTCATTTTTAAAATAATCAATAAGATCGGAAAAACAGCATCTTCATACTCCTCTTTACAATTATTTGTGAAAAATGCACAGTGTTTTGCAGATTATTGATAATTATAGTGCATTGTGCATAAATACACAATATCTTTTATATTTATGCCGTTGTTTTTTAACAATGAAAATGTTATTTTTAAGCCATAATAATCAAGAGACACAAGTAAAGGAGGGGTGTACATGTATCAGGAAATATTTAAACAGGAAAAATTGGAAATATTACACTTAAAAACCGGCTTGTAATGTCACCGATGGGTACAAGCCTGGCGGAGATGGATGGGTCTCCATCGGAAGACATGATTGCATTCTATGAGGCACGTGCAATTGGTGGCGCAGCGCTTATTATTCCGGAGATTGCAAGGGTAAACGATCTGCATGGTGCAAAGGATGATGCGTCAGCTGTCTGTTTCAAAAAGACAGACATATCGAAGGTCTTGCAAAGCTTGCAGAAACAGTACATAAATATGGGACAAAGATATTCATCCAGCTGCATCACCCTGGACGTGAAACAGTAACTGCTCTTACAGGCGGTCCGGTAGTATCTGCTTCAGCAATACCGTGCAAATATCTTCAGCAAGAAACAAGGGCTCTTTCAACAGAAGAAGTAAAAAGCTTTGATCCAACAGTTTATCTCAGGTGCTGTACGGGTAAAAAGCGGGTTGCGATGGAGTAGAGCTTCATGCGGCTCATGGGTATCTATTACAACAGTTTCTTTCCCCTTACACAAATAAACGCGAAGATGAGTATGGTGGTTCCTTTGAAAAACAGACTTCGTATGATCACCGAGATCATAAATGGAATCCGTGTACAGTGTGGACCGGACTTTCGATCGGTGTCCGTTTAAGCGTTGAAAGAATTTCTGGATAAAACAGGAGTGACAAGAGGATTATATCCATATCAGGATGGAGTTAAGATTGCAATGGCGCTTGAAATGCGGGATTGATTTTATTGATGTGTCTGTTGGTTTATACGAGACAGGAAGTGTATGTGTAGAGCCGATCTCCTTCCCCAGGGTTGGAGAAAAGATCTGATCAAGGCCGTAAAAAGATCACGTTTCTATTCCAGTGATAGGAGTTTCCTGCATACGTGAACCACAGGTAGCTGAGAGTTTTCTGGAAGGAGGTATTGTTGATTTTGTCTCCATGGGAAGAAGCTGGCTCGCAGACGAACAGTGGGGACTCAAGGTACTTGAAGGAAGAGAGAATGAAATTTGTAAATGTATCAACTGTCTGCGTTGCTTTGAGAGCCTGAATGCATGGATGGGCGCGGGTATTCCTGCGGAATGTGCAGTTAATCCACGTGCATGCCGCGAACGTCTTTATGGAAATGCAGAATATGACACTCAGGAACATAAGGTAGTAGTTGTGGGTGGCGGACCATGTGGTATGATCGCTGCCAAAACACTTGCTGAACGCGGCATGAAGGTAACATTGGTTGACCGCCAGAGTGAGCTTGGAGGTACGATAAACCTTGCAAAGAAGCCTCCTTTCAAAAAGAACGTATGGGCTGGATTGCTGATTATTATAATGTTGGGGAATTTGAAAACTTGGAGTTGAATTAAAACTTGATATGGAAGCGACTGCGGATAAAATTGCAGAAATGAATCCGGACGCGGTACTTGTAGCAACAGGTTCTAAATCTGTCATTCAGGATCTATTCCCGGAATAACCGGAGAAAATGTATATACAATCGAAGATATTCTTTCCGGAAAAGCCGGACTGAAGAATAAAAAGTAATGATCATCGGAGCAGGTGTTACGGGACTTGAAACAGCAGAATATCTCTGTCACGAAGTAAATACCGTTGTACTTGCGGATATGCTTGACAAAGTTGCTCCTAATGCAAATCATACAAATGTTGCAGATGTATGTGGAAGATTGAAAGAATACAATGCCCAGTTCATGATGGCATATGCTCTTAAAGAGATCAAAAAAGATGGAGTTGTACTTGAAAGACTGAACGATAAGATAAATGTGGAAGTTGCTGCAGATGCTGTTGTTCTTTCCCTTGGTTTCCGTCCGGACAACCATCTTGTTGAAGAATTAAAAAGAAAAAGGAATCCATGCTCAGGCTATCGGAAATGCTGTGAAAGACGGTACGATTGCTCCTGCATCCAGAAGTGGTTTTGAAGCAGCAAGGAAATTGTTTAAGACATCTGTCAAAACTCAAGCTTTATCACTGCTCCGGAGGAAATGCCTAATTTCGGTAAAGATATCTCTTATGAAAAAAATCAGGAGGGAATATATCTTGCATACCTCACCGATCCTGCGGCGATTGCAAAGGTTCTGCCTGCACCGTTAAAACCATTTTCCGTGCCTGTAGTTACGGTATCTGTGTGCCATGTTAAGGAGCCTACCTTTGCTGATGATTATTATGAAGCAATCCTTGGTGTTTACTGTACATATGGAACACAGCTTGGATTATATCCAATAGGACTTGTACTTGGGGGAACCGGTGCAGAAATGGCAGTTCAGTGTGGACGTGACAATGGATCAATTCAAAGAAACTGGGATCTGAATTTGTAATCCGTCGAAACAATGATCATGTGACCGCTCAAGTCTGCCGTCGTGGTACTGAACTTGTAAATATTGATCTCAAGATTGGTGAATATAATAACGCAATGACCGGAATGCTGTATCAGTTCCCAGAAGCCGGTAAAAAAGACATATGGCGGTGGTTTCTACTTCCACCTTGACCGCGAACCGGATAAAAAGAAGGAAAATCATTTCCAGAATGGTCTTTTGCTTCAGAATCTCTGTGAATACAATTACCATTCATGGGGGCCTGGTTTTGCAGCGATTAAATTACAATCGTCCATTGATGATCCATGGGAGAACTTCCAATCAGAACAGTCATTGGAGGTGCGTATTCCTCAAATGATCTGATGGTTCATAAACTGAATTTATGTGAAGAGAGATTGACGCGCAGATGTTCTGGCACCGTATCTGCTTACCGCACGGTATGACAGAACAGCATTCAAGCATGGAAACAGGAAAAGAATAAAGGGAGGGCATTGCCATGAAGTTTGAAAACAAAGTAGCAATCATTACCGGTTCAACAAGAGGAATCGGAAGAGCAACCGCAGAACTCTTTGCAAAAAAGAAAGGAGCAAAAGTCATAGTTGTTGGAACAAAGGAAGAACTGGGGAGAAAGCTGTGTGAATGAAATCAAGGCAGCCGGAGGAAAGCAATTTTCTGTAAAACAGACGTGACATCTGATGAAAGTCTTGATAACCTGGTTAAAACAGCTCTGGACGCCTACGGAAAAACAAGACATTCTCGTTAATAATGCAGGAGTAGGCGGAACAACTGCCAATATGGATCAGATCACAATGGATGAATGGAACACTGTTCTTGCAACAAATCTCACAGCACCATTTGTTCTTTGCAGAAACTAATCCCTATTATGGAAAAACAGGAGCTGGAACCATCGTCAGTAGCACCCCTGGCAGCAACCGCCTGCTTTAGCCGCGGAGGGCACACTTCTGCTAAACATGGCCTTCTTGGACTTCACCCAGTCAGATGTCATTGGATCATGGACGTACAGGAGTGCGTATAAATGCTGTTCTTCAGGACCGATTGCAACGAGATATGATTGCACGTGTGCTTGCAATTCCACAGCATCCGGTAACAATGAAGATTTGGAATGAGTCCGGCAAAACGTCCTGGAGAACCTATCGAAGCTAGCACAGGCCATTGCATTCCTTTTGCATCAGACGAAGCTAGTTTCATCCATGGAGCAGCTTTGGCTGTAGATGGCGGATATACGATATTTTAAAAAACCGGTGATATGCGTGTTAAAAGGAGTCATTTGGACTCCTTTTTTCAGTTGCAATAAGGATCTGACTGCAGAGATAAATCAAAATATAGTACCCTAAGGAAAATCATCCAGTCTAACTACTGTCAGTACATGAATTCTTAAATAGGAGAGAACTATGTGCAGCAGATATTATATAGATCCCGGTATGATGGAAGATATTTCCAGAGTGGTACAGAACATAGATGGGAGGATCCGGCTGACACAAGGAGATATCCGTCCGACCGATGTCGCACCGGTCATTGGACAGTCAGAACATGGACTGGAACTGGGTATATGCAGATGGGGATATCCCTGTCAAAAAGCAAGGGTCTGGTCATCAATGCAAGGGTAGAAACTGTTTTGGATAAACCTTCTTTTTTTCAAAACGGGATCTTATATCACCGGCTGTTGATTCCGGCAGGCGGTTTCTACGAATGGAATTCCCTGAAAGAAAAAGAGTATCTTTACCAGACTGGATTCCTCTGTGCTGTACATGGCAGGGTTCTGTGACTGGTTTGATAATAGCAAAATGCCTGTACTTCTGCAGGCTTAGTCTTAATTTCTGTGATTTCATATTCGCCCTGGTCAAGGTTTTTAAAACTTCCAAATCCGTATTTCGTCCTTGTTTCCATATAAATCCAGTAGTACAATATGTTTATAAACATAAAGGAGGATTTGATTACCATGAAGA
>VOFJ01001678.1_pt1 | contig 24302 bp, 26 predicted proteins | sample 5384081 | NCBI WGS metagenome assembly VOFJ01 (sample SAMN12384729, study PRJNA508395) | human gut metagenome | isolation source: healthy gut I | host: Homo sapiens | reverse complement strand
GCTTTGTCGCAATACGTAACCGTCTTGGCGGGATACGGATTCTTGCGCCCTACGATTCCGGCTCCTATGCTTCCGGCACCACCTATGTCACCGGCAAGGCCACCGAAAAGTGTGCACTGAAGCTGCGGGAACAGATCTGCAAGCTGGGCGCAGAGCTGCTGGAATGCCCGGCGGATGCCGTGGAGTTTGACGGCAAGGTCGTGTTTGAAAGCGCCGACCCCACCCGCCAAAAAGACTCTGTCCGAGATCGCCTTTGCTTCCCAGTTCGGCCATAAGATCCCGCTGGAACTTACCGAGACCCACACCTCGCCCTTGTCGCCGCCGCCGTATATGGTGGGTGCTGCCGAGATAGAGGTGGACACCGAGACCGGCGAAGGTAAAGCTGCTGGAATTTGACGCCTGCGTGGACTGCGGCACCCCCATCAACCCGAACCTCACCCGGGTGCAGGCCGAGGGCGGTATTTTGCAGGGCATCGGTATGACCCTGACCGAGAACATCACCTACGACAGAAACGGATACCCGGAAGAGAACTCTCTGTTCCAGTATAAGATCCCTGCCCGCAACGATATCGGCCACATCCATGTGGAATTTGAGAATCACAGCAACCATCTACCCTTGCGCCGAGTGCGCATCCTCGCGGAGCGTTTTTATCGTATGGAAACGAAGTTTCCATACGATAAAAACAGCGCCTGCCGGCAATATCTCGGCGTCATACAGCTGCTGTCAGAAAACAGCTGTATGGCGCCGAGTTGTTTTTGCCCTTCGCAGCTTTCCAAGGAAAGGTCTTGAGAAATACGCTCCCTTTCGCTATAATCAGGTTATATGGGCAGATTTTGCCCAAATACAGGTTGATCTGTCAAAAAACGTTGCCGCCGCCGCTGGTGACAACAGCAAAAAGAGAGGGTATTATGGAGATCCAATTACAGAACCTGACAAAGAAATTTCCGAACCGAAACCGCAAGCATCCGGGGGCCCAAATCCCAGGTGGCTGGCGGGCTAATCGTCGGGGGTTTCGATTTCGATACTCGCGATGTCGAGCTCGCGGCCGTGCAGTAGGCGCACGTTGGCGCCGCCACATTGGGGGCAGCGGCAATGGAAGCGATCGTGGTCGAAAACCTCGCCGCAGTCCAGGCACTCGCTTTGTGGATGGACCTCCTCCACGGCAAGCTCGCAGCCTTGCGTGAGCGGATCCTCGTCGCGAAACGTCTCCCACGCAAAGTCGAGCGCCTCGCGCACAACTTCGGTCATATCCCCGATACGCAGCGTTACCAAAACGGCGCGCGAGGCCCCCGCCCCACGCGCCGCGCGAATCACTGTATCGAGCATGCCGTTGACAATGCCAACCTCGTGCATACCGATTTACTCCTCGTCGTCCTCATCGTCCGAGAACAGGTCCAGACGGCTCACAAACAAGCCCTCCTTGCCCTCGCGCGCGGTAATGACCACGCGGGCAATGGCAAGCGAAATCTCGTAGAGCGAGAGCAGGGCGCCATACATGAGGCCCAGCGTAACGGGCGAGCCGTCGGGCGTAATCACAGCCGAGCCCGCAAGCAGGCCCACGTATACGTAGCGCCAGGCACTGCGGAAGGCCGCGTAGGACACGATATGGAAAACGGACAGGTAGAAGATGATGAGCGGCAGCTCAAACGCCACACCAAAGCCGATCATAAAGAGCAGCTCCATGTTGACGTAGTCCTCCAGTTCGGGCAGCGCCGTGGCGACGGCCGAGGTCTCGCCGATAAGCCACTCAAAGCCCGCAGGGATGATGATGAAGTAGCAGAAGATTGCGCCCAGGAAGAACAGCACCGTCGAGGCAAGCACCGTGGGCACGACCCACTTGCGCTCGTTGGGGCGAAGCGCCGGCAGGAAAAACGCCAGGATCTGCCAGATGATCATGGGCGTGCACATGACCACGGCCATCTTGATGGCCAGCGAGAAGCGCAGGCCAAAGCCGCCGAGCGTGGTGGTGATGTAGAACTTACCGTCCGGCACAAAGGAGCGGATGGGGTCTTCCAGGATGTCGAGCACCACGGGCGTGGCGAAATACAGCACGATGGCGGCGGCAAACACCGACACGACCACGATGGTCAAGCGGCGACGGAGCTCGCCCAGGTGATCGAAGAGCGGCATGCGCGCAGGTCCGATAGGCATTACTCATCGCCTCCCTTCGGGGCATCGGCGGTGGCAGCCTCAGCGGCGTCGTCCTCGGCCTCGAGCTCGCGAGCGAGTTGGTCGACGACGGCCTTGCGCTTGCGGGGACGACGGGCGTAGAGGTCAGCCGTCGTGGGCTCTGCCGGCTCGGGCTCCGGCTCTGCAGCAGATTCGGGCTCGACGGTGGCAGCGGTGGCAGCGGCAGACTCGGCACCCTCGGCCTCGGACTCCTCGGCAGCACCTTCGCCCTCGGCGGCAGCCTCACTCGCAGCCTTCTCGGCAGCAAGACGGGCGCGACGCTCGGCAAAGGTCTCCTTCTTTGCGGGCGCAGCCGTCTCGACGGCATCCTCGTCTGCATCGGAATCGTCATCGACGGCAGCCTTCTTGGGCTTGACCGGGGCCGACGCGGCCTCGCTCACCGGATCGATGATCTCGGACTGAACAACGGCCGTCATCTTTTCCTGCGTCTCGCGGAACTGACGGATGGCACGGCCGATCGTGCGGCCCATCTGTGGGAGCTTATCCGGGCCAAACAGCAAAAAGCCGAAGACCACGATGATCGCGAGCTCACCCTCTCCAATACCAAACACACATACCTCCAAGGCTCGATGTGAGTCGAGCCCGCACCGCGCCATTCGGCCGGAACTCGTCTATTCATTCGGTCAAGTATAGCGCCCGGACGCCAAAACGTCCGAGCGCATCACAAACATATGCCAAACGGCACGCCCTTTTGAGGGGTAAAGGTTATGCAGCGGTAATCGAAATCTCCTGGTCGACACCCAACAGCTGAACCACGCGCATCACCGGGGGCTGCACATTGGTGCAGCTAAAGCGCTTGTCGTGGTCGGCCGCGTGGTGCGCGGCGCCCACGAGCACGCCAATGCCCGTCGAATCGATGTAGCTCACCTGGGCAAAATCGAGCTCAACGGCCTCAGTGGGCTGCTCGAGCGCCAGGTCGATGGCATTGCGCAGGCTATCGGCGTTAGAGATATCGATCTCGCCGGTTACCTTAATGGTGTAGAGCTCTGGCGTGGGGTTGGTGGAAATACCCAAATCCATGTATACGCTCCTTTACGTATCGAGAGTGCGGATAGTACGGGAAGCCGCGCGTTAGGCGCGCTCGGCACGCGCAAGCTCGGCAGCGACGAGCTTTTACAGCCAGCACCAGCACATCGAGCGCGGCCTCCAGGTCCTCGACCGTGGGATAGCTCGGCGCGATGCGGATGTTAGTGTCGCGCGGGTCCTTGCCATAGGGCCAGGTAGCACCGGCCGGCGTGAGCTTGACGCCCAGGTCGGCACAGAGCGCGGCGACCTTTTGGGCCGAGCCCTCGGGACCATCGAAGCTTACAAAGTAGCCGCCGCGGGGGTGCGTCCAGGTGGCGCAGCCCGTGTCGCCCAAACCCTCGGTGAGCTTGCGCTCGACGGCCTCAAAGCGCGGACGCAGGAACTCGGCATGCTTTTTCATGTGCTCCTTGACCGCCTCGATGGTAGGAAGGAAGCGCACGTGACGCAGCTGGTTGAGCTTGTCGGCGCTGATGAGGCCGGCCTTCAGGCGCTTGGAGAACTCGGCGATGACCGCGGGGCTCGCACCGATAAAGCCGATGCCAGCGCCCGGGAAGGTGATCTTGGACGTCGAGGCAAAGGCCACCACGCGGTCCTCGGTACCCGTCGCGCGAGCGAGGTCAAAGATGTTTGCGAGCTCGTCGGTCTCGTCGTACAGGTCGTGCACGCAGTAGGCGTTGTCCCAGAAGATGCGGAAATCGGGCGCGGCCGTGGGCATCTCGACCAGGCGGCGCACAGTGTCCTCGCTAAAGGTGATGCCCGTGGGGTTGGAATACTTGGGCACGCACCAGATACCCTTGATGGAATCGTCGGCGGCAACGAGGCGCTCGACCTCGTCCATGTCGGGGCCGTTGTCGGTCATCGCGACGGGGACGTTCTCGATACCCAGGTCGGCGGTGATGCCAAAGTGGCGGTCGTAGCCGGGAACGGGGCACAGGAACTTGACCTTCTTGCCGTCGTGCGCGGCCTCGTAAGCCTCCCAAGGCTCGCTGCCGCACGAGCCGCAGCGCCAGAACATGCCGGCGATGTCGTGCTCGATCAAAAGGCTCGACGAACCCAGCACGAGCGTCTGCTCGGCAGGGGCAGCCCAGGAACTCCCCTGCCAACTTGCGTGCCGAAGGAATACCCTCAAAGCAGCCGTAGTTGGAGCAGTCGACGTTACCATCGTGCAGATCGGCGTCGGCGTTGAGGATATCGAGCATGGGGCGCGAGATGTCCACCTGGGAGGGCGACGGCTTGCCGCGGGCCATATCGAGCGCCAGGCCCTTGGCCTTGACCTCAGCGACCTCGGCTTTGAGGGCCTCGATGGCGGCATCGAGTTCGGTGGTTTCCATCTTCTGGTAGATCGTCTGCATGGGGTGCGACCTTTCGCGAAGCGGTATGTTGCAATTCGTCTAAGTATAGACCGCCACCGTCGCAACGTTATGAAGCCGTGATAGATTAAGTCCATCGCAATAAATTACGAATCGCCGCGCATGCCGGCGTGGGGCGCCCAAGGAGGCACTATGGAGTATGGATCGTTCCAGGCCGAGGAATTCGGCGACCTGCAGCGCCTGGTCGACGGACTGTTTTACGACCGCCACGCCATCGACCGCCTGGATCTGATCGTACAGGCCGAGATCTTGGACCTGGCGCCCGACCTCATGGAAATCGTCAACCTTTTGCCGCCCGGCTACTACGACCGCCAATCGCTTTGCGACCAGCTCAACTCCGCCTTGGCCGCCCACGGCTGGGGCGCCGTCTACGGAACGGTGGAATAAGCCTCGAGGCCGGCAATTTGGCCCGCTTCCCGACCTTGGCGAGGCTTGTTTTAGGGCTTGTGGCCAAAAAAGGGCAAATATGAGTACTGTTACCTTTTTAGTAGCAGCGATTTTTGGTCGAAATCGGCAAAACTCGACTTGAAACTTCCTAATCACCGTCAGCTAGCGCCAAATTGGAAGTCGATGGTCACCATTAACGTATAGTTCTTATAACTTTGTTCATTATTTTCCGCACCTAAAATGATACGCCGTTTGTGACAGTACTCACAAACGGCGTTTTTTGGCCACTGGCGTGTCTGGCAGGCGGCAAGCACCGCCAGAATCCGCATTTTGGACGCGCCCGAATCGGTTCTGGAGCCGGTTTTCGCGCTCTTACTCGTCCTTGGGCGCGGGATGCTTGCAGACCACGCTCATGTAGATCATGCCCAGCACGGCCGCGGTGACGGAGCCGGCAAGGATGGCGGCCTTGGCAGCCAGAACCTCAAACTGGGCCGTCGGGAAGGCGAGACCGCTGATGAGAATCGACATGGTAAAGCCGATGCCGCCCAGAATGCCCACGCCGGCAATCATGTGCCAGTTGACATTGCGCGGTAGCTCGCAGGCCTTGAGCTTGACCAAGGCGAACGTCATGCCAAAGATGCCGATCGGCTTGCCCAGCAGCATGCCAAAGTACACGCCGAGCGTCACCGGGTCGGTGAGCAGCGTGCTCATGTCCACGCCCACTAGGCGAACCTGTGCGTTCACGAACGCAAAGATCGGCAGAATCACAAAGTTGACCGGCGTGGAGATCAGACGCTCCATGCGGATGAGCGGCGGGGTGACGCGGTGCATGACGCGCTCGACCTTAGTGGTCGAGGCGGTAAAGTCATGCTGGCCCAGGATGTGTGCCTCGTCGTCGTAGCGGTCATCGAGCAACGGCAGGCACTCGCCCAACCAATCGGTAAGGCTATCGAGCTTAACACCGCACTTGGCCGGGATGGTAAAGGCCAAGATGACGCCGGCGAGCGTAGCGTGCACGCCACTCTTGAACATGCAGAACCACAACAGCAGACCCAGTACCGAATACGGGGCAAGGCGGTAATGCTGTGTCTTGTTGAGCCACACGAGCGCGCAGGTCACAAGCGCGGCAGCGCCCAACCAAAACGGATTGGGGCTCTGACCGTAGAAGATGGCGATGGCGGCGATGGAGATCAGGTCGTCGGCGATGGCGAGCGTCGAGAAGAACACGCGCACGCCGTTGGGCACGCGATTGCCCAAAAGCGACAGCACGCCCAGCGCAAAGGCAATATCGGTTGCCATGGGGATGGCCCAGCCGTTGTGCGCGCCGGCATGGTTAAAGATCAGATAGATGCAGGCGGGAACGACGACGCCGCCCACGGCCGCCAGCATGGGAAGCATAGCCTGGCGCGGGTTTTTGAGCTCGCCAACTGTCATCTCGTACTTGAGCTCAATGCCCACCAACAAAAAGAAAATCGCCATGAGGAAGTCGTTGACGAATAGCTCGACGGTGAGACCGGCCGTAAGGTTGCCCAGACCCACATACAGCGGGGTCTCCAAAAAGTGATGGATGGCCTCATAGGCATCGGTATTGGCGCAAATGACGGCGGCGATGGCGGCGAAGACCATGACGGCGGCGGAAATCGTGCCGTTCTCGGCGATGCGCTCCCAGATGTCGTGACGTTCAAAGCGCTTGCGCTCACGAACGTTGAACAGCTGCTCAGTTGCTGCCATGGGCGGCTCCTTTCACGGGAAAGCTCCCGTCTTAAAAAAGCACGGCCCGCCCAAGTGGCGGCGCCGCGCTCTAACGTATTACGCTTGCATCTAGCCTACCCTGCACGACAAGCACGCAGGCGTGGCCGAAAAGCGGAACCACAGGTTGAACATTATTTGTTCAACGGCACGGGCATACCTGTCCAAGAGACGACGCGGCACCGTGCACAAAAAACGACCGGAGCGCGGGGCGTCCGCGGTCCGGTCGTGGCGTTTGGTCAACTAAACCTAGCAGGCGGCCATGATGGGGGCTGCGACCTGCTTCTTACGGGAGAGGACGCCCGGCATCCAGACGCCGTCGTGCTCGTCGGCAATGCCCAGGCCCTTCTGAGCGGCCTCGGTCTCGCCCTCGAGCAGGACCTGCGAGCCTTCCTCCATGATGTCGGTGATGCACAGAACGATGCCGTCGGCACCCTTCTCGGCGGCGTAGGCGCGCATGGCCTCGCGAATCTCGTCGATCATGCCGAGTGCGCGGGTCTTGTCGACAGTCTCGTACTGGCCGATGAGCAGCTTCTTGCCGGCGGGCTCGAACATCTTGATGTCGTTGCCGACCATCTCGGCTGCGGTGAAGGAGCCGGACGGACGGGTGAGGAAGACCTCCATGCCAAACTTGACCGGGTCGACGCCCACCTGCTCGCCGAGCTTGGCGGCGACGGCGCGGTCGACATCGGTGGTGGTGGGGCTCTTGAGCATGAGCGTGTCGGTCATCATGGCCGAGAGCAGCAGCTTGGCCTGAACGTCGGAAAGCTCAACGCCGAGCACGCCGGCGAGCTTGGTGACGATGGTGCAGCTGGAGCCCCAGGGCAGGCAGATGTAGTGCAGCGGGCCGGCGGTCTCGAAGTCGCCGATGCGGTGATGATCGACAACGCCAAAGACCGTGGCGTCCTTAAGGCCGGCGACGGACTGGGCAGACTCGTTGTGGTCGGTGAGGACGACGAGCTGACCAGCCTCGACGGACTCGATCACGCGGGGCTCGGCGATGCCGGCGTCGGCGAGCAGCTTGGCGGACTCGGCCGGAAGCTGACCAAGGGCGCAGGCCTCGTAGGTGTTGCCGGCATACTCAACCTGGTTGAGCAGCTGGGACAGGACGACGGCGCTCATGATGGCGTCGTTATCGGGGTTCTGGTGACCAAAGACAAGAACGTTTGCCATGGATATCCTCCACTTGATATGTGTACTTGGACGTAGCTATGGTAGCACGCTGGCGCCGAGCCTTCGCAGACGGAAGGGACACGGCATATTTTGGGGCAGGCATGGGGGCCAAGGCTGTCCCTTTTGCACCGTGTTGGTGCAAAGCAACTTGACCCCCTTGCAGCAGCTATTTACCGGCGGCGCGCAGGTCTACGTAGGCAGCACCGATGATGCCGGCGTCGTTTCCGAGCGAAGCGACCTTAATGGGCGTCTCGCGCGAGGCGGAAAGCGCGTATTGCTTAAAGTGCTCGCGAACCTTATCGAGGTAGACATCGGCCGAAGCGGACGCGCCGCCACCGATCAGGAACATCTCGGGGTCGACCACGTTGGCGATAAGTGCCAGAGCACGGCCGAGATAGTCAGCCATGGTATCGGCAGCTGCCAGCGCGAGTTTGTCGCCCTCGCGGCAGGCCTGGAACACGTCCTTGGAATCGGAGGGGCCGGTGAGCTCAATGGGCTCGACGCCCGCCTTCTTGCACTCGGCAAGGTAGTTGCTCACCACGCCGGTGGCGCTGGAATACTGCTCCAGATGGCCATGGCCGCCACAGCCGCAGGTGCGCTCCTCAGCCGGGTTCAGGCACATGTGGCCAATCTCGCCGCCGGCGCCCACAACACCCGATACCACGTCGCCGTTAACGATAACGCCGCCGCCCACGCCGGTACCGATGGTGACCATCACCACGTTCTGTACGCCCTTGGCAGAGCCGAGCCAGGCCTCGCCCATGGCGGCGGCGTTGGCATCGTTCTCGTATTTAACGACCGCGTCGGGGCAGTGCTTCTGAATGGCGATCCTCAGTTCGGGCAGGTTAATGGCAATGTTGGCCTTGACCTTGGCATCGCCCGATGCCGGGATGGGGCACGGAACGGCCAGGCCAATACCTGCCACAAAGGCACGCGGAATCTGGGCCTTGGCGACCACCTGGTCGATAGCCTCGGTCACCGCGGCAAAGCCCGCAGCGTCAACGATGGGAGGCGTGGGCACGCTGGCCTTGGCAAGCAGGTTGCCGTCCTCGTCGAACAGGCCCTCCTTAACCGAAGTGCCGCCGACGTCGATGCCGATGTAGTACTGCTTAGGTTCCATGGGAGCCCACCTTTCTCGTTTAAACATTGCCTGTATGGTACCTTGCTCAAGGCAAAAACCTACCAAAAAGGGACAGGTTTATTTTTGGCAGGTTTTATCTGGGGAAACGCAAATGGCTGCCCAACAGGCCGCGCAAGACCATCCCCAAAAATAAAGGCGCCGGGAGGCGGAGGCCCCGGCGCCCGTCAAAGGGACTGTGTTGTCTGTTGGACCGCACGGCCCATCGCGGCGATAACGCCGACTAGGCCTGAAGTACCTGCAGCTGCTTGTGAATCTCGATGAGCTCCGTCGCCATGACGCGCATGGTCTCGGTACCGGCCATCTGGTCCTCGGCATGCAGCAGAATCAACGGGGCCTCGCCGTTACGCTCGCCGTTGGCCTCCTTCTTCAGAAGCCCCATGTGAACATCGTGGCCACCGTTATAGGCCTCGTCGCCCTGCTTGATAAGCTCCTCGGCGGCGTCAAAATCGCCCTCCTTGGCCTTTTGCACGGCATTGATGTACATGCTCTTGGCGGTACCGACGTAGCTGATGATCTCGAAGCAGGTCATCTGCAGTTCGTTCATATCCTCCATGCGGAGCACCTAGCCCATCACGCTGACGCAGTGGTCGATGATGCCGGCAGCGTTCATGCGGGCGTAGTCGACCATGTTGATGACCTCGACCGGAAAACGACCGGCGGCCTCCTTCTCAAAATCGCCCTTGGTGTAGCCGATCTGCGGACCAAGCAGCAACATGTCGCACTCGTCCAGGTGATCGTGGGCCTCGTTCATGGGACGAGCCTCAACCTCAATATCCAGACCACGGTTTGCAACCTCGGCCTGCATCTTCTGGACCAGCAGGCTCGTGGACATGCCGGCATTGCAGCAGAGCATGATCTTCTTCATGGTTTCCTCCTTATAACTGCGCGGCGCGCAGACGACAACTGGTTGTATTCCTTGCGGCTATTGTGCCCGCTCCCCTGTATCTTTACGCAAGGGAGAGAGCCGCGGGCACCGGCACCGCGTACCGGCGCCCGCAAAGGTGAAAGGGACGAACGTTAGGCGTTCTACTCGGCGAGAGCCTCCTGCTTGGCGATTGCCTTCTCGGAAATCTTCATAAAGGGCAGGTAGACGGCCATGCCAATGACAATCTCGAGAGCCTGCCACACGCCGGCGCGCCAGTCAAAGCCCGTAGCGAGCAGGGCATTGATGACGGGAGGCATGGTCCAGGGCACCTGGGCGATGCAGGGGCTGATGATGCCTGCGCAGGTAAGGCCATAGGTGATGCCGATGAACAGATCGGGAAGAAGGGACGAACGGGATCATGAGCGGCAGGTTGTACACGATGGGGTAACCGTAGATAAACCGGCTCGTTGATGTTGAACAGACCAGGCAGGATAGCCATCTTGGAAACGGTCTCGGAAGCCTTGTTCTTGGAGAACAGGAGCGTGTCGAGCAGAAGCATGAGGGTGCAGCCCGAGCCGCCGATGAGGGCGAAGCTGTTAACGATCTGCATGTTCATGTAGTGATCGGGCTGGATGGTGCCACCGGCGGCAAAGGTAGCCATGTTGTCGACGATGAGCATGGTCAGGATCGGCTCGACGGTAGCGCCAGAGATGGTGGACTGGTGAATACCGACGCAGAACAGCAGGTTAGCAAGGGTGTAGATGAGGATAACAGCCCACGGACCGGCGTTCATGATGCTCTTGAGCGGGTTGGAGATGCACGTGGAGATGATGGTGCACAGATCGGTGCCGGCGCACACGGCGAGCAGGGCTGCGGCAAGGGCGAAGATCGCGAGGTTGAGCAGCATCGGGATCATGACGTTGAAGGAGTTGGAGACCGCGGGAGGCACGCCCTCGCCCAGCTTAACCTTGAGCTTCTCGACGCCAGAAATCTTGATGAAGAGCGAGACGGAAAGCAGGGCGATGATAATAGCCGAGAACAGACCGTTGGTGCCGGTGTTGGCAGTCGAAAGGGCGCCCGTGACCTCGGCGGAGGTGATCTTGTCGGTGAGCAGCGGGCTCGTGGCGGCAAGCGAGGCGGTGATCTGCTGCGGCATCATGATGACGAAAGCAGAGATAGCGACGACCACGCAAGCGAGCGGGTTATCGAAACGCTTGTTCTTAGCGAGGCTGTAGCCAATCAATCCGGCCAAGATAATGGCAGAGACGTTGAGGGTGCCCAGCGTAATTGCCGAACCCCACGTCTGAAGGTTGGCAAGGCCCGCCGCATCGAGCGGGAACAGAGGGAACACGACGTTGTTAATAAGAACCGCGATACCCGCAAGGATATAGAGCGGCGTGATGGTCGCGAAGGCGTCACGCAGGGAACGCAGGTGAACCTGGTTTCCCACCTTCGCAGAGACCTCGGCAAACTTGTCGAGGAAGCTCTTTCCGTTGTCACTGGCCATGATTGCTCCTAACTTTCAAATCCGGCCTTTTCCTATGCGCACGGTGGTCTGTCGCCCTCTGCCACCAGATGTGCCATGTGTTGCGCGCAGCGGCGCGCGGTCTGGGCGTTCGCCCGTTCGCTAATCAACCACGTGAGTCGTGGCGACCTGCTTGAGCCAAGCTGCCGACTTCTTAAGGCGGCGCTTGTAGCCGTCCATAAGGTCGACCTCGACAAAACCGTAACGGTTCTTAAAGGCATTCGCCCAAGACCAGTTATCGATGACGGCCCAATAATGGTATCCACGGCACTTGGCGCCCTCGGCAATTGCCTTGGCAACCCACTCCAGGTGCTGGCGTACAAAGTCGACGCGGTAGTCATCCTGGATGGTTCCTTCGGCGTCTCGGTTCTTGTATTCGTCCATGATGCCGATGCCGTTCTCGGAAACGAACCACTCAAGATCGGGGTAGTTCTTAGCGCAGTCCATGCCAAAGTCGTAGAGGCCCTGCGGGTAGATCTCCCAGCCGCGGCTCTCGTTCATAACGGCGTCGGGCCACACGTACTCGTCGGCAAAGTGCGGCAGACCGTACTGGTCGATCTTGCTCGCCGGCGCCTGAACGCGCGTGGGGTGGTAGTAGTTGCAACCGAGCCAGTCGACAACACCCTGCTTAAGAATCTCTTGGTCGCCGGCACGGAACGGAAGCTTAACGCCGCCCTCGGCCAGGCTGTCGAGCACGTCGGCGGGAAGCTCGCCCTTGGTAATGAGGTCGAGCCACCAGCGGTTGTTGATGCCGCTGGTCATACGCACGGCCTCGAGGTCCGCCTCGCTGGGGTTCTCCTTGGTGTAGGCCGGGGTAAAGCAGTTGATCATGCCGATCTTGGCATCGCTGCGAACGGCGCCCTCGTCATAGGCGCGACGGTAGTTGGCCACGGCCAGCGCATGTGCCAGCGAGATGTGATACTGCACGGTGCGAGCGCGGCTAAAGTCGTGGAGCTGCGGGAACCACACGCCCTCCTGATAGCGCTGCTCGGGCTCGACGATGGGCTCGTTAAAGGTGAACCAGTACTTGATCTCCTGGCCAAACTCGTGGAAGGCGACGTCGGCGTAATGTGCGTAAGCCTCGACAACCTCACGGCTCTCCCAGCCGCCACGGTTAAAAAGGTAGGTGGGCATGTCAAAGTGGTACAAGTTGACAAACGGCTCCAGGCCGGCTTCGCGAGAGGCGCGGAACAACTCGTGATACCACGCGGCGCCTTCCTCGTTGAGGTTGCCGTCGGCATCGAGCAGACGGCTCCACTGGATGGAAGTGCGATAGGTATCCAGGCCCAAGTCCTTCAAAATGCGAAGGTCTTCCTGGTACTTGGCCATAAAGTCATTGCCGGCGTAAGAGCCAACGCAGTTGTAGAACGAGCCCAGATCCTGGATGGACCAGGTGTCCCACAGGTTCTCGAGCTTGCCGCCCTGGTTCCACTGACCCTCAGTCTGCGGGCCGGACATAGCAGCGCCAAAGAAGAAGTCGTTGGGCAGCTGATACTGTGCCATCAAAGTCCTCGCTTTCGTGTTCTAGAGCTTCCGGTTGGAGACGGGTTTGCTTTGGCAGGTTATCCGGCGCGGGCGCGCACCGGTCATACCGATATCCAACCCGCCAAAACAAAACCGTCCCCAAACGGTCGATCCTGTTCTGCGGAAAGATTCCGTTCGTTGCTTAAACTATAGCGCTCTAATTCTAAAAGTAAAGCGTCTTTTTCTTTTTTCTTTCTCGAGCTTCTTAGATAAAGGTTATATGGGTGCCTTGTTAAGGGTTATACTTACTTGCGTATTGATATATGTCGGAAAGGAGGTTCAATGATTCCCAAATACGAGGCGATAGCTGCAGATATTCGTCGAAGCATCGAGGATGGCACTCTTAAACCGGGCGACAAGCTTCCCACCGTCGTTGAGTTCTGCGAGCTCTATAGCGTTTCAAAATCACCGTCAAACGAGCTATCGAGCAAATCACCGAGGAAGGTCTTATTACCAGCCGACGCGGATCGGGTACCTACGTTAAGGACACGGCGGGACTTCCCGGTCAGGCGTTTTTCCAGGGCAAAAACGACCGTGCCCAGGGCTTTTCGTATGAGCACCGCGGGGAGAAGGTGACCTCGGTGGTCTACGATTTCTCGATTGTTAATCCACCAGCGGACATCGCAGCCCAGCTGGGAATTGCCGAGGATGACTTTGCCTATCACATCGTGCGCGTGCGTCAGGCCGATGAGAAGCCCATCGTTATCGAGTACACCTACATGCCGCTCGAGCTGATTCCAGGCCTTAAAAAGAAGGACCTGTATGGATCGGTCTACAGCTTCATCCGCGAGCAATGCGGGCTGAAGATTTCGAGCTTCCACCGCACCATCCGCGCCGTGGCAGCAACCGAGGAAGAAGCCGATCGCCTGGACACCAAACCTGGCTCTCCCCTGCTCGAGCTCACCCAGATTGGCTTTTTGACAGCGGCGCCGCCTTTGAGTATTCGGTCTCGCGCAACGTTGGCGACCGCTTTGAGTTGCACAACGTAACGTTGGCATAGGTTTTTGTAGTCATCCGGGCGCTCGCTTTGAGCCGTTTTGTGCAGCGCCCGCGCAACACAATGGGGGTATGAACATGTCCGATTTGATTAAGCTGACGCCGATCTTCCACGAGAAGATCTGGGGCGGTCGCCAGCTCGAAACCGTATTTGGCTACGACATTCCCGATGGCCCCATCGGTGAGTGCTGGGCCATCTCGGCCCACCCCAACGGCGACTGCCAGATTGCGGAGGGCCCGTATGCCGGCCACACGCTGTCGTGGCTGTGGGCCGAGCATCGCGAGCTCTTTGGCAACTGCGAGGGCAAGGAGTTCCCGCTGCTCATTAAGATTCTGGACGCCAAGGACGACCTTTCGATCCAGATTCATCCCAACGACGAGTACGCTGCCGAGCACGAGAACGGTAGCCTGGGCAAAACCGAGTGTTGGTATGTGCTGGGCTGCGAGCCCGACGCCACGATCATCGTCGGCCAGTGTGCCAAGGACCGCGCCGAGGCCGCACAAATGATCGAGGAAGGACGTTGGGACGACATGCTCAACGTGTTGCCGATTCACAAGGGCGACTTTTTCCAGATTGATTCCGGTACCGTGCACGCCATCAAGACCGGCACGCTCATTTTGGAGACGCAGCAGTCGAGCGACGTGACGTATCGTCTGTACGACTACGACCGTCCCGGCACCGACGGCAACCTGCGCCCGCTGCACATCGAGCAGAGCCTCGACTGCATCGACTTTGATGCTCAGGCTCCGACCGACGGCACGGTGACCGCGCCCGAGGTGGACGGCGTAACCGAGCTCGAGTCCAACCCCTGCTACACCGTCGATCGCGTGCGCGTCGACGGCAGCAAAACCATCGACCAGCGCTGGCCCTTCATGTGCCTGTCGGTCATCGACGGCGAAGGCACCGTCTGCGGCGACCCCGTCCACAAGGGAAGCCACCTGCTGGCTCCGAGCACCGTCAGCTCCATCGACCTCGAAGGCAAGATGGAACTGATCATCAGCCACCTCTAGGTCACCGGTCCCCAAGCGCTCGCCGGGACGGGGCGCGGGGTTTGGTCGCCTGCTCGGACAGTCCTGCTCGCACGGAGAGCACATTAAGTGCTCTCCGGCTCGTGCGGAACTCGCGATCGACCAAACCCCCGCGCCCCCCGACGAGAGCCTCTGGCTAGTTACGACAATCAAAAAGCAACAAGGGGCTCCCCCGCTCATCAAACGGGAGAGCCCCTCGCCATACATAACGAATCAAGGTGCCTATAGGTAGACCTTTTCGAGAAACGATAATGTGTCCTGAAGACGTGCTCTCTCTTTACGATCGGTCTGCCGATTTACATAAGAAGAAAAGTCCGCAAAGAAGTCTCCGGCATCAGCCCTCATTTGCTCTATTAGCTCCAAGCGAGCCGAAGGCGGCAACAAACCCGCAAGTCGAACAATATCCGAGCGATGCTTTCGTCGATCTTTATCGTTGCAATGGCGCCCTTCTTCATAGCTCCTATTGATATCAATGTGTGCACGCATCTTGAGGGGAATGATATGGAGCGCATCGAGCAACGTAATGCCCTCTACGTTCGTTGCGTTGTCGCGAATAAATTCGTAGTAGCCATCGTCGAGAATAATTGCCGAAAGACTTGATACGGCCCCGTCAAAGGAAAGAGGTGCCACTTCGCTCGTTTCATCTTCGAGCACAAAATCAGGATGTCGGGCAAATAGCTCAATTTGACCGGGATAGTCTAGGACTTGCCTTGATCCTTCGGGCAAACAGAACCGATAGTAAGTGCACCTTCCATCGCCGACCTTTCCAGTCTCATATCCGGCAGCTTTGATAAATGCCCACAATGCAGTGGCGAATTCAACGCCTTTCCCATCAACAATTACGACGACATCCAAGTCTTCAGTAGCTCTAAACGAATTGCCCTCATTGTCAAATAGAACGCTGCAGGCCCCTCCACCAATAAGGACGTAACCGCCTTTACAGCCGCTCATGGCATCGGCAAATCGCTCTATTCCCCTCACTTTTGACATATCGTCCTCCTGAGCTGTTCGACCGCGTCGAGCAGACGATCTTCTTTTTGTAATCTGCTTTTGCGCAAAGCAACGTATAAGGAAAACGGGTCGACACACTGCAAACCCGTCGCGTCAAAACTAATATCGGACGGCGCGTCCACGGGATACGACCAGACCTCAATCACAACTGCCGCCGGTTCGTACCACTGAGCCTCCAGCCATCTGTCGCCCATATGCTCTTTCAAGGCCTCTAGCTGATATTTTTCGAGAGCAATGGTTGGAGCAAGTCTTCATGGAGCAAGGTCGGACATATAGCTAAGGGCAGACACACCGGAAAGCAGCGCATCAACGGCACGTAGCTCTGTTCTCTCGATAACCTTCTTGAGCCGGATTCGCTCTAAAACTGGCGTGCGAAGATAGTCCTCAAACCCATCTAGCAACGTCTCGGTCGACAGCCCGGCGTCACACAATATACGCTTTTTGCCGTCCCGCATAATCAACCCAGGAGCTATAGCGGCGATTTCCGAAAGATAGCCGCTGACGCTTGCCGCGCTTTTGCCACACAGACGCGCTAGGTCGCCGGCGGAGCAGTCAACCCATCGTCCCGCAATGAGATTTAGGACGATTCGTTGAGATTGGGACGAAAGCGGAGCAGCGGGAGAAGCACCCAACACTTCATCGGAAATAACGGCTCCGATAAACGGCAGGAACGCATTTCGCTCATCTCGGATATATGCGATTCCCTCTGAAGAAAGCGCGCGCATAAAACCTAAATCCATAGCATCCCAGCAAATTGCCACCGGACGAGCATCTAACGTACGCACTGCATTGACGAGATTTCGCGCCGAAATGACACTGGGCGGTTCTTTAGGTTCCGCAACAATAAAACGGCCCTGCTCAGACATGCCAAGCCGTGCCAAGCGAAAACGAATACCGCTCAAGATACATGCGAGGAATCTGCATCTCAACTGGCTCCGGGTCGATGGCGAGCTCTAAAGAGAAGAGTCTTTTTGGGAGACAATTTAGCAGCATGTCCAATCACCCTTTTCATTTCAGTTACATTTTAGTATCTATCTGAAATTATACTGAATCGTATAAAACGCTCAATCCATAAAGTCATAAGAAACAATCCAAACGCAATAAAAGAGGCTCCCCCGCTCATCAAATGGGAGAGCCCCTACTCACATCTATTTTTCTATCAGCCCACCCGGCTCTCCAGATCAAAAAGCGAACGAGAAAAGCGACGTTCGTCCAGCAACGTTACCCAAGGACCTGGGCGGGCGTATGGGGCAACATCGGTCGCGAGTTCCGCAATCAGAACCACCCTTAAAAAGGGTGGTTTGCTCTTAGGGTATAACCCACGGGCTCCGGGCTCGCGTCTAAAGGCGCGGGCCCGGACTTCGTCCAGGCCTAGTGCATCTTGACCCGTGGCGTGCCGGTCAAACCGGCGGGGTCACCTCCTCTTGAAGGGGTCCTCGTACTCCTTCACGCTCAGCTTGTCCAGCGCGATGTCGTGGGACTCCCGCTCCCTGATGTACTTGGCGATCGTCGCCTCGTTCAGGCCGACGGTGGACACGTAGTAGCCCTCCGCCCAGAACTTCCTGTTGCCGAACTTGTACTTGAGGTTGGCGTGCCTGTCGAATATCATCAGCGAGCTCTTCCCCTTCAGGTAGCCCATGACGCTCGCGACGCTGTACTTCGGCGGGATCGCCAGCAGCACGTGCACGTGGTCGGGCATCAGGTGCCCCTCGATTATCTCGATCCCCTTGTACTCGCACAGCTTCCTGAGGATCTCCCCTATGTCGCTCCTGATTTGGTTGTAGATCACTTTGCGCCTATACTTCGGCGTGAACACGATGTGGTACTTGCACATCCACTTCGTGTGGGAAAGGCTGTAGGCCTTCTGGGCCATGGCGACCACCCCTTCGACTCGAATTCTTGACGGCCTGAACAATCGTCAATATCGGTCGGAGGGGTGGCTTTGTAAAGCCGTTTGTCTCCACCCGCATAGCGGGTGGGTTGAAGCTGGCCGCTGCGCCCAGCAGACTAAAGTCTTGAACGCAAAGGAGGCCACTTAATGTGGCCTCCGTCTTGCGCAGGACTGCCCGAGCAGGCGATGTTGCCCCATACGCCCGCCCAGGTCCGCCGGGATTACGACAGCTTGACGATCGGTGCAAAGCCCTTCATAAGCTTTTTGGTCTGGCCGGTCTTCTCGAATTGAACCTCGATCATGTCTCCGGCGACCGAGATCACGGTACCCGTGCCAAAGGTCTTATGGCTCACGATATCGCCCGCGGCAAAGTCCTGCGATGCGCTGGCGCGATCGACCTTGCGCTCCACCGTCGGGGACACCTTGGACGACGGCTTTTTGGCTCGCGGCGCGCCCGAGCCAAAGGTCGAGGCAACACGGCCGGCGTCGGGCGAGACCCCACGATGGCGCTCGGTCCCGTAGCTGCTGCCGCCAAAGAAATCGTCAAAGCTCGATCCACCGCGCGAACCGGAACCGCCGGTCGAGCGCGTATGCGAGCCAAACACCTTGCCGCCATACATATCCGAACCCATGCCCGAGCCAAAGGTGCCGTGACGGTCGCCGCGCTTCTCCCAGCCCGTGCCTTCAAAACCGGCAGAACCGATACCGCTAAACTCGATATCCTCAAACGGAATCTCATTGAGAAAGCGCGAGCGTGGGTTGGCAGAGGTCGAGCCGTAGGTGCGACGCGTGGCCGCATAGGTCAGGAACAGGCGCTTGCGGGCGCGCGTGATGGCAACGTAGGCCAGGCGACGCTCCTCCTCGAGCTTGCCCGGGTCATCGCTGCCGCCAAAGTCGTGCACGTGCGGGAAGATGCCCTCCTCCATGCCGGCCACGAACACCGCAGGGAACTCCAGGCCCTTGGCGGAGTGGATGGTCATCATGGTGATGGCATGCGTCTCGCCGGCCAGAGAATCCAAGTCGGAGCGCAGGGCCAGCCACTCCATGAGTGCCGGCAGCGCCTTACAGGTGAGCGGACCGTAGGTGCGCTCAATCTCGTCGGCATGCACGGCACCCGCCGGCATCTCCGTCGGCGCGGCATACGCGTTGCCCGCGATGGTAGCGGCCAGGGCATCCTGCGGAGACAGCGCCGGAGAGGCCAAGCTATCAAGCGGATTAGAGCCCGCGGCGTCACGGGCGCCGACGAGCGCCTCAAACGAGGATGCCGGGGCGGACGGCCCCGGTTCGGGCGCGGGCGCGCTCACCACGACGGGCTCGGGCTCGGCGCCGGCAGGCACGTCGGCAACACCGGCTGCGCGCAGCTCTTCTAAACTCTCGAGCGTACCCTCGATATCCTCGTGCGTCTCTTCAAATTCGGCGGCGACGCCCAGGAATTCCTGGATGTTCTCGGCACGGCTCTCGGATTCCATGGTGCCCTCGGCACGAAACGCCTGCAGCAGACCCGTCTTATCGACGATCATCTCGACGACGTCCTTGAGCTCGCCGTCCATGCGGCGGCCCTCGCGCACCAGCGACACAAAGCTTGACAGGCCATTGCGGACCTTGGCGCTAAACATGCCGGTTTCGGCGCACGCGATCTCGCAAGCCTGGAAGAACGAGCAACGGTTGTCGCGCGCCAGCTGCTCGATTTTTTGGATCGAGGTGGAGCCGATGCCACGGCGCGGTGTGTTGATGACGCGCTTGACGCTCATCTCGTCGGCCGGGTTCACGATCATCTTGAGGTAGGCCATGACATCACGGATCTCGGCACGGTCGAAGAATCGCGTGCCGCCCACGATCTTGTAGGGCACGCCCGCGCGCAGGAACATATCTTCGAGGATACGCGACTGGGCGTTGGTGCGATAGAACACGGCAATGTCGTCGTAGCTCGTGCCTTTGGCATGCAGCTTCTCGATCTCGCCGGCAATCCAGCGGCCCTCGTCGCGCTCGTCGCTCGCCTGGAAGGCCTGGATCTTCTCGCCATCGCCCTCGGCCGTAAACAGGCGCTTGTCCTTGCGCTGCGAGTTGTGGCGTACCACGGCGTTGGCGGCGTTCAGGATATGACCCGTGGAACGATAGTTCTGCTCCAGCTTGACGGTCTTGCAGTTTTTAAAATCCTTCTCAAAGTCCAGGATATTGGTGATGTCGGCGCCACGCCAGCCGTAAATGGACTGGTCGTCGTCGCCCACGACCATGAGGTTGGTACTTGGCGGCCAGCAGGTTAGCGATTTCGTACTGGACGTGGTTGGTGTCCTGATACTCGTCGACGCTAATGTAGCGGAAGCGTTCCTGGTACTTGTCGAGCACCTCGGGGCGGGTGCGCAGCAGCTCGAGCGCACGCACGAGCAGGTCGTCAAAGTCCATCGCATTGGCAGCGCGCAGGCGGCGCTCCAGCTCCAAGTAGACCTGTGCGGCCTTTTTATCGTTGGGGCTATCGGCGGACTTGAGCATGTCCTCGGGGCCGATCATGGCGTTTTTGGCCGAGCTGATCTTGCTGCGGATCATGTTGATGGGGAACTGCTTTTGCTCGATGCCGAGTGCCTGCATAATGTCGCGCACCATGCGCTTTGAGTCATCGTCGTCGTAGATGGTGAACTGACCGGTGTAGCCCAGCAGGTCGGCGTCCTCGCGCAGCATGCGCACGCACATGGCATGGAAGGTGCACACCCACATACCGCGGGTGCCGCTGGGGATGAGCGCTGCCAGACGCTCGCGCATCTCAGCCGCGGCCTTGTTGGTAAACGTGATGGCAAGAACCTGCCAAGGCTTAACGCCCAGATCGCCGAGCATATGTGCGATGCGGAAGGTCAAGACGCGGGTCTTGCCCGAGCCGGCGCCGGCGAGTACCAGCAACGGGCCCTCGGTGGTCAGAACCGCCTCGCGCTGGGCGGGATTAAGGCTGTCGATGTCGACGAGCGGCTTGGTGGGTTTGGGTGCCGGCGCGGGAGCGTCGTAGATGTCGAGCGGAACGAGTTCGGGCTCCGGCGCTGCAGGGGCGGTGTATGCATCGAGCGGCACGGGTTCCGGCGCGGGCGGCACGGGTACCGCGGCGTTCTTTTCCCAGGGCAAGGGCTGGGTCATGGGCGACTCCTCATCTGACGGACGGCGCGCCTGCGGGCGGCGCCATAGTTTGAGCCGTACCAGTATACCGAGCCGCGCGGACACCGACGCAAATCACACCACGACTCCGTGCGCCACCGTCAGGCCCGTCCCAGCGGATTTGGCGCAATGGGGTCAGGTTACTTTGCACCAATCTATTGACAATCACGAAACCACCGATGTCATGGCAGCAGCAGCGAGCGACGGTCAGGGCGAACAAATTGGCATGAAAAGGGGCGGCATAGACTTTTGGTCATGCCGCCCCTTTGAATGACAAGTTGTCGCCCTTGACCGCCAGTGCAGCAGCGTCGACTAAGTTAGAGGCCGAGCATCGGCTCCAAGACGAAGAAGTACGCAAGCACCACGATGCCCAGAACGATGCGGTAGACGCCGAAGCACTTGAAGTCGTGACGGCGGACGAAGTCCATGAGCCACTTGATAGCGATGAGCGAAACCACAAAGGCCACAACGCAGCCCACGCCCAGGATGGCGACCTCGTTGGCACCGAACGTACCGCCCTTGATGAAATACTTGACCAGCTTGAGCGCACTCGCGCCAAACATGACAGGGATGGCCAGGAAGAACGTAAACTTGGACGCCACCGAACGCGTGCAGCCCAAAAGCAGGCCGCCGATGATGGTGGAACCGGAGCGCGACGTGCCCGGAATCAGCGAGAGCACCTGGAAGCATCCGATGCCCAGTGCGGTCTTCCAACTCAGGTCCTCGAGCGTGGTGATGGAACCAAAGTCCAGATCCTCGTCATCGTCCTCATCCTCAGCGGTAGCCGCGGCGGGCGCCGCAAAGTGCGCACCGGCGGGACGTCCACCCGACACCACAGCACGCGAACCAAACGAACCGGCAACGGCCATTTCCTCGCGCTTGCTCGCGCGCCAGTTCTCGATCACGATAAACAGCACGCCGTACACAATGAGCGCCAGCGCCACGACGGGAGCATTGTAGAAATGCTCCTCCATCCAGTCGTTGAGCGGCAGGCCGATCGCCGCCGCAGGAATGCAACCGAGCACAATCTTGCCCCACAGCACCCAGGTGTCGCGACGGCCCTCCTTGCCCTTGCTGGGCGAGAACGGATTGAGCTCATGGAAGAACAGCACACAGACGGCCAGAATGGCGCCGAGCTGAATCACGACCAGGAACATATTCCAGAACGTCTCGCTCACGTTCATCTTGACGAACTCGTCCACCAAGATCATGTGACCGGTCGACGAAACAGGCAGCCATTCGGTGATGCCCTCGACCAGGCCCATGAAGGCAGATTTTAGAAGCTCGATAATATCCAAAGGGACCCCCTCGTTAGACACCCGCCGATATTGTTCTGCGGACGGTGCGGGCGATGTCCCATTATCAACCGTTGGCGGTGCGACCGCGCCTACCCTTACCAAAAAACTCGCCCGTTCACAGAATTGCGAGCAGTCAAACCGAAATCCTTGGGTATAACTGCAACAAGATAAAGTGTCCGGCGGCCAACGCGCCCGCGCCCGCCCGACGCACGAGCCCCGCGCCCGTGCGATAGACCAAGGAGGAAACCATGAACGAGGGCTACACCAAGGTATTTGTTTCACTCGACGGTACTGAGCAGCAGGATTTTGTGCTCGCACGCGCCATCAAGGTCGCCGCGAACAACGGCGCCAAGCTAATCATCGGCCACGTTATCGATTCCACGGCGCTCGAGAGCGCCGGTTCCTATCCGGTCGATCTGGTCAACGGCCTAGAGGAGGCATTTAAGAACTCCATCGCCAAGCAGCTCGAAGAGGCCAAGGCCAATCCCGATATTCCCGAGGTCGAGGTCATGATTCGCGCCGGCCGCATTCGCGAGACGCTCAAGGACGAGATGCTCGACGTGGTTAAGCCCGACCTGGTGCTCTGCGGCGCCCGCGGCCTGTCCTCGATCAAGTATGCGCTGCTGGGTTCGATTTCGACGTTCCTGCTGCGCAACACGGACTGCGACATTTTGGTCGTGAAGTAGCGTTGCTCCCACCGGCCGCGGGGCCTTCGCAGCCTTACTTCAGCGAGTTGGCTGATAAAAGATGGCGTGCCGCCCCGTTTGGGGTGGCACGTTTTTGTTATGAAGCAAATTGTTCTAGAACTTTAATTCTGGGAGCTGCATCTCCGAAAATCTGAGTCGCAACTCGACCTAGATCACCAGATGCTTCAGACAATTCGCCAAGCTTCTGTTTTGTGCACTCTGCAACCTCACAGCAGATGGCTCGGTAACGCCTGAGCGGCAAACTTAAATCTTCGGCAACAAATTCAAAGTCCTTTGCATCCACCTCATCGATAACGCGATGGTCACCGATGTCGATACCGAGATTATGGTCATAGCCCAAAATCGTCGTGCACACAATGTCATACGCCGGCGACAGACGCTTTGACCGCCAGTTGGGTCCCAATAGAAGCGAATGGTTTTTGAGATGCGAATCGCAGTTTCCTAAAAGGTAGTCAATTGCCACTTGACGGCCAAAAATCTGAACATCCGCTATAGCGTTTGACGACTGTTCCCTGAGAAGTCGTCCGCACATCGCCATATAATTTGTATTTTGCTGGTTTTCGTATTTCATAAACGACGGCCAACCCAATGCTTGGCAAAAGTCTTCCTGATGGAGGCGCATGGGAGTCCGATTTCCCTCAACAATACTGCACCCATCAGCCCAGACACGGTCATAGCGCTCCGAGATAAATACACTGTTGAGCGCTTCAGACGCAAACGACCCCGCCACGCACAATCCCGAGGCCTGCGCCACATCCATGCAAACTTGTTCGTTCGTGGGCAAATCTGGATGCTTGCCCGAGGCGACCTTAATGATATGCGTCGAGGGAGCAGAACCGATTGGCAACATCCATTGTCCGGGACCAGCGGTCTTCGCATCCGCACTGCGAGGTAAATACCAACCAGTCTTCGATTGCGCCCCCGCCAGCGATAATCGCGAAATCTGCATCGCATTCGCGATCTCAACAATCTCGCTCTTATGCAACTCATCCGCATCCGCCTGCGTCAACGGCCTAAACCCAGCTCGCGATTCAACGGCGTCATCCGAACGAAACATGAGAGCCCCAACGCACTCCTCACCCAAACGCGCCAACATCGAAAGGTAGTCGGACTGAGGAATCTGGAATCGCGTGGACAACTCCGCACGAACCGGCCCCTCGGGAATCATCCCAGAAAAGAAGCCGCCATATTCATTCGAGTGAAAGGGTTCGCGCCGAAGCGGCAACGAGGCAGACAACGGTGCCGCCGACTTCTGATACAAATAACGCTCACTGTAGGATA
>VOFJ01001547.1_pt1 | contig 24322 bp, 34 predicted proteins | sample 5384081 | NCBI WGS metagenome assembly VOFJ01 (sample SAMN12384729, study PRJNA508395) | human gut metagenome | isolation source: healthy gut I | host: Homo sapiens | reverse complement strand
ACGGCAGTTACGTATTGTTGGCAGCATGCGGCGCAGAATCTGATTCTGGCGGCGAAGCACGGTGAGCTGCTTTATCCGGGCGCGCAGGTCTGCCAGAGCTTTGGAAATGAACATTTTTACTATACCTCCTGTGTGATGAACTGCGTGTTTGACTGTGAATACTGCTATCTGAAGGGAATGTATCCGTCCGCGAACCTGGTGGTGTTCGTCAATCTGGAGGATATTTTTGCGGAAGTGGAAAAGAGACTTGCCGCGCACCCGGTCTACCTGTGTGTGTCCTACGATACGGATCTGCTGGCACTAGAGCATCTGACCGGCTATGCGGCGCGCTGGATCGAGTTTGTGCGCAGGGTGAATGCCGACGGGCAGCGGCTGCGCATCGAGCTTAGAACCAAGGGAACCGGAGGCAGCCTGTGGCAGACGGTCCGGCCGGAGGCAGGGGTTGTCTGTGCGTTTACCATCTCGCCGCAGCAGGTGATTGATGCATATGAGCACGGTACGGCTTCGCTCGCCGGGCGGCTGGCAGGAGCGAAGGCGGCGATGGAACACGGCTTTTCGGTGCGTCTCTGCTTTGACCCGATGATTTATTGCAGTGACTGGAAGAATCACTATGACGCGATGCTTGCGCAGGTCTGTGGGACGCTGGATCTGGAAAAACTATCGGATGTCAGCGTCGGAACCTTCCGCATCTCCCAGGATTATTTGAAGAAGATGCGGAAAAATGAGCCGGACTCGGCGGTGGTGCAGTTCCCCTACCAGAATGACAGCGGGGTGTATCACTATCCGACGGCGCTCATGGAGGAGATGGAGCAGTATATGACGGAAAAACTTGCCGCTTATCTTCCGGCAGAGCGGATTTTCAGATGGAAGGAATAAGGAGAGAGTACATGGAGCAGTGTAGAGAAAACAAGGCGGCGATTGTCACGGGGGCTTCCTCCGGGATCGGGGCGGCGATCAGTGCCAGACTGTGCGAAATGGGATATGAGGTGTTTGGCATCGGGCGCTCGTTCGGCAGCAGTTTTGCGGAACAGTTTCCGGACGCTGCAGGCAATCCGCTGTTTCATGCGGTGGTCTGTGATCTTCTGGACACGGAAAAAATGTTGAAGATGGTGCGGGAAATCGCGGCGGAAGCCGAGGTGACGCTGCTTGTCAACAATGCCGGCAGCGCATACTACGGGCTGCACGAGGAGTTAAACCCGAAGAAGATTCAGGAGATGGTGCGCACAGATCTGGAAGTGCCGATGATATTAAGCCAGCAGCTGCTGCGCGGGTTTAAGAAAAACAAGGGCTGCATCGTCAATATCGCATCCGTGACGGCGCAGCAGTCGAATCCGCATGGCTGTGCCTACGGCGCGGTGAAGGCGGGACTTGCCAGTTTTTCACGCAGCCTCTTTGACGAGGCACGGAAATACGGCGTGCGGGTGGCGGTGGTATCTCCGGATATGACGAAGACAGAATTGTACCGCAATGCAGACTTTACGGTGGGGGAGGAGACGGAGAGCTATCTTCTGCCGCAGGACGTTGCGGACGCGGTGGCGTATATCGTGGAGCAGAGAGAGGGCGTGGTGGTGTCGGAGGTGACGCTCCGCCCGCAGTATCACAGAATCCGGCGCAAGCCGGTAGCGAAAAAGGAGAGACCGGTCGAATGAAAGATCTTACAAAAAGGAAAACCGTCAACGCTGATTCTTGCGTTTGCACTGCCGATATTTCTCGGGAATCTGCTGCAGCTGACCTACAGCGTGACCGACACGAGAATTGTCGGCTCTTTTCTCGGGGAGGATGCGCTCGCTGCGGTCGGTGCAACGACGACGCTCAGCAATCTTATTATCGGCTTTTTGCTCGGGCTGGCGAACCGGGTTTGCCATCATCACGGCACAGCGGTTCGGCGCAAAGGATATCCGGGGCGTGAAAAAATCGTTTGCCGCTTCCCTGGTGCTAGGAACGGTGATCTCGGTCGTGCTGACGGTGCTTGGACTGGTGTTTTTTTACAGCCGATCCTGCGGTTTTTAAATGTGCCGGAACATCTGATTCCGGTGGCGGGACCTTACATATTTATCATCATAGCGGGACTTCTTGCGACATTTCTCTATGATGCGTGTGCCGCGGCACTTCGGGCGCTCGGGGATACCGTCACGCCGCTCGTGATTCTGGCGGTGTCGGTGGCGTTAAATATCGCGGGAGATCTTCTGTTCGTGCTGGTGTTAAAAGCGGGAGTGCGGGGAGCTGCCGCCGCCACGGTTCTGGCACAGATCCTGGCGTTTGTGATCTGCTGGATCTACATGCTAAGACGGTATGAAATGCTCCGCCTTGTGCGGGAGGATTTCCGGGATGCGGATACGGCGATGATGAAAAACATGCTCGGATCGGGGCTGTCGATGGGCTTTATGAGCTCGCTGGTCAATATCGGCTCGCTGACACTCCAGACGGCGATCAATAAGCTGGGGCAGGATATCATCGTGGCGCACACGGCGGCACGGAAAATTTCCGAGATTTTTATGACGATGTTCAGCGTCTTCGGACAGACGATGGCGACCTACTGTGGACAGAATCTGGGCGCGGGCAGGATCGACCGGGTCAAAAAAGGCATCCGGCTCGGCATTTTCTACACCTGCATCTGGTGTACGCTTTCCGCGGTGGCGAGCTACACGATCGGCAGCTGGCTGGTATATCTTGTGACGGGAAGCACGAATGAGGTTGTGATCTTAAATGCGACCAACTACCTGAAATTCGACACGCTGTTCTACTATGTGACGGCGGTGATCTGCGTGCTCCGAAACGCCATGCAGGGACTGGGCGATCATATCACGCCGCTCATATCGAGTTCACTTGAGATGGTCGGGAAAATCGTGATCGCCGCCACGCTTGTGCCGATGTTAGGCTACACCGGTGTCATTGTGGCGGAGCCGCTGGTGTGGTTTATCATGGTGATTCCGCTCGTCGTGCAGATCTTCCGGATGCCGGTACTCCGGGAAGAAAACAGGGCGAATCAGGGAAAATGATGCATCGTTGGACAATAACAACGCTTGAAATGCCCTAAAATCAAGCAATTGCAGGATTTCACAAAAAGTTCACAGAAAATTAGCACTCAACACTTGACAGTGCTAATAAACGGTGCTATAACATAGTCAGAACAAAGGAGAGGAACAAAAAGGAGAACAGGAAATGAGTTCTATGAGTTCCCAGAACATCCCGGTTCCAAAGAAACAAGGAAACAGCATGAGTGTATCTGCCGAAGGCAGGTACAGAAGTAGAAAAGGAGAGATGACTTATGTTAACACCTAGTATTTTTGGAGAGAATTTATTTGATGACTGGTTTGATGATTTCCCATTTTTCGATGACAGAGATGTGCGCAAGGTTGACAAGAAGCTGTACGGCAGAAGAGCCGGTAACCTGATGAAGACAGATATTCAGGAGATGAAGGATGGCTACAAGATGGAAGTTGATCTTCCGGGCTTCAAGAAGGATGAGATTACCGTAGAGCTGGATGACGGATATCTGACCATCAGTGCCGCCAAGGGACTGGATCAGGACGAGAAGGAGAAAGAATCCGGACGTTACATCCGCAGAGAGCGTTACGCAGGTGCTTGCAGCCGGAGCTTCTATGTGGGTGAGGGCGTAACCGAGGAGGATATCAAGGCTGAGTTCAAGCACGGTATCTTAACGCTGGTTGTTCCGAAGAAGGAAGCAAAGCCTGCAGTAGAGCAGAAGAAATACATTGCGATTGAAGGATAAGGATGACAGAGAGAAAGGAAGCGTATGATCATGTCAGATAAGAATCCAAAACATCCGTTGAAGAAGAAAAAAGTAGCAGCAAAGGTGAATATGGCAGACCATGAGGCGGTCGAGGAAGCGAGAGAAGCCCACAAGTCGAAAAAGCATGTTTACTAAGCGATACGCCTGCAGATGGCAGGAGAAAAGGGACAGGGAGCTGCACAGCACGAAGTGCTGTGCGCCCCCTGTCCTTTTTCGTGTAATAGGAAACTTCGTTCCTATTACACAAAAACGTGTCCAAAGATTACCTATTCGCTAATCCAACTGCATGGAGTTGAGTTTTTCTGCCAGCAGATCCAGAAAGCGTTTACCGAAATTACTTAGTTCGTGATCCCTGCGGGAGATCCAGCCAAGTTCGATCCGTTGATGCGTGTCCAGATTCATGACGGCGTAATCTTTTTTCCAGCAGATTCTCACCAGACATGCCGGAACCGATGGTATAGGTGTTCATCTCCATGCCGATGCTGGCATCTGCCATCTCGTCCGTGAGGGTGATTGTTTTTTTGCGACGGTATTCTCCACAAGCTCCTCGGAGAAGAAGCGGTCTCTGGAACTGTCGATTCCCTGAAAATAGTGGCTGTAGACATAGGGAGCCAGGTCTTCCATCGATACCTTCGTCCTGCCGGCGAGCGGATGCTGCTTGGGAACATAGACTTTGGGGCGCATGGTTGCCAGCAGATGAAAATCAAGTTCCTGCTGCTCCATCTCCCAGTCGAGAACGCGGTTCTCACGGTTTTTCAACAGAACGCCGATCTCACAGAATTCCGATGCGACGTAATCTAAGATCTCCTTGGTGCGCAGCTGGAGATACTGGAAATTGTATTCGTTAAAGTGCGGATCCTGCTCCTTCATGAAGGCAATCATGACCTCTGTCACAATGGAAATGTGCTGTGTGGCAACGCTAAAAGAGATCCTGTGGCTGCTCGGCTGTTTGTAGGTGTCCTCAAGGCGCTGCACCTGGTTTAAGATTGGCTGGATCGAGCGGACCAGCTCGCCGCCGTCGGGGGTTAAAGAGACGCCGCTTTTTTTTTCCGCTCGAAGATCTGGATGCCGAGTTCCTGCTCCAGATCTTTGATCGCGTTCGACAGATTGGGCTGTGACAGCTGGAATTTCTCAGCAGCACTTGTGATGGAATAACATTCTGCAGTTGTAATCACATATCTCATTTGTTGTAGTGTCATGGTTATACTCCTTTGGTCAGAGCTGCCTGCTCGCGTTTCATCTGCGCATTGTGCCGCACAAACATGCCGGCGGCGACAAGATTTAAAAGAAACTGTGTAATCACGGCAGTCAGCCAGATTCCGTCCGTCCCGAAGAAATGCGACAGCACCGCCAATGCTGCCGGAGTCAGACAGAGCGGATCAAAATAGATCATAAATAAAGAATAGCGGTTCTTTCCTACGGCATAGAAAAAGCTGTTGGTCACCCTCACGATGCCGGTAAAAATGAGCTGAGCAGCGGTAAGCATAACCGCATGATAGCCGGCAGCCGCTGCCTCTCCCTGATAGCCGTACAGAGCCGGGTAGAAGGAGGCGGTGGCGATGGTGAACAAAAACAGAAGAACGCTGGCGGCAATCGCAGTCCGGATCGCTTTGTTCCGGATATGCCGGATCTCGTCGTAGGCGGCGATCCGCTCTGTGGGAGTGGCATTTCTGTTCTGCGATGCACCGTAGGCTTTGCTGGCAAGCGGCTGCATTCCCTCCGCAACGCCGATCAGCAGAATCCGGTACGAGCCGATAGTTGAGGAGATCAGCGCATACGCGCTCACGGCAAGATCCCCGTAATTCAGGCAGGCGATGTTGTGATAGAGAATTAAAAGCGACGGCGTCAGTGATATCCCGAAAGGAGAGATTCCGATGGAAAAAATGCGCTTCCAGCAGTCTTTCTCGAAGACGAACTGTTTCCTGTGCAGGGGACAGAGCTGCGTGCCGGCAGAAACCGGAAGACCGAGTCTCGCACGGGTGCGGTCTGTGACACCGAAAAGTGTGAGAAAACAGAGGACGGTGGTCAGCAGCTGCGCGCCCAGAGAGGCCAGAGCGGCGCCTCCGATGCCCAGACGGAAAAAGTACAGCAGTACGAAATCCATTGTGAGATTAAAGAGGAACCCCAGGACCATGATGGTCATCGCGCCGACCTGCCGGTTCTCATTCCTTAATATAGGCGCAAGCCCGCAGGATAAAACCTGGATGACGCCGCCTGCAATCATGATTCTGCCGTACTGTTCCGCAGCGGTGAGCAGATTGCCGGAGGCGCCCATCAGCTTTAACAGCGGTGTTAAAAATAGAAGGAAACATACGGTAATCACCGCGCCTGCCGCAAAAAGTGCAAGGATCGTATTGGCTCTCACACGGTTGGACTCTTCCCACTTCTGTTCTCCCTGTTTGATACTCATATAGGAGGCTCCGCCCGCGCCGATACCGGTTCCGGCGGCAGTGATGACAGCGATGATGGGCCATGCGACATTCACGGCTGCCAGGGCGGTATCTCCAACCAGATTGCTCACGAACAGACCGTCGACGACGGAGTAGGCACTCTGAAGCAGCATGGTAATCATAGAGGAAGCGACCGATGTGCCAAACGAGACCGGTGCGCTGCCTGCCGGTGTGCTGCCTGCGTTCTTTTTTCTCATATTTTATCACACTCCATTCTGCAAATACAATTCTCTCTTTCCCCTGCCTCACATATCAGACATATAACATTATTTTTATTTATGATATGTGAAGCCTTAAACCGCTCCTGCGCATAGATAAAATACATATTACTATCCTGCATCAGAAAAAAGTGCGGACATATAAGGGAAAAACCGAGGGCGAAAAATTTTTATTCTTGTACTTGACAATATCATAAAATAAAATTATATTCAATATCATAAAAAAAAAAAATTATGCATAAAAATCACAAAAAGAGAATCTGCATGTGAAAATAGGATGCATAAAACAACGATTTACAGATAGAAAAGGAGGGCGGACGTATGAAAATTGTGATTATCCGGGAAGAAATCATTCAGCCGGACATTACAGCGGAGGAACTGATCTCCAAATGGAAAGAACTCGAAGCGATCCCTGGGGCAGGCGGTGTACAGCTGCAGATTGTGGACACCTACCCGTCCATGGAAGAACTGGATGAGCTGGTGGAGGATGCGGATGCACTGTTCGGTGTCTGGATTACGGAAGGGCTGATGAGTGAAGCATTTTTCAAAAAAGCACCCGAAGTTAAAATATATCGCCACCCTGGGACATGGTTATGAATCGTTTGATTACGCCATGACGAGACGCTATGGGGTGACGGTCACTAACACGGTGTACGGCGCACAGACGATTGCCGAGCACGCGTTTGCACTGCTGATGCATACCTGTCACCACATCGAGGTGCAGGATCAGAGAGTCCGGGAGATCGACTGGAGCGATCCGGGGAACGCGCCGGAATTCTGCAAGGCGGTCGTTCCGCAGATCGAGCTGTACGGGAAGACGGTGGGCGTCGTCGGACTGGGCGCGATCGGATTTGCGTTTGCGAAGATGGCGGCGGGATTCGGTATGCACGTCATTTCCTACAGCCGCACCGTGAAGCGGGAGGCGAGGCATATTCCTTTGTGGAGCAGGTAAGCTCGCTCGGGGGGAACTTCTTGTGAGAGCGGATGTGATCTCCCTGCACCTCCCGGAGAACGGTAATACACACATTATCAATGAGGACACGATCGCCGGGATGAAGGACGGCGTCATTTTAATCAACACGGCGCGGGGAATCTTAATTGACGAAGCGGCGCTTGCGGAGGCACTAAAAGTCCGGAAAGGTGCGGGCGGCAGCACTTGATGTTCTGACAGAAGAACCGCCGCGGCACGGGACGCCGCTCCTTACGGCACCAAACTGCACCATAACGGGGGCACATTGCATGGCTTACCAGGGAATCCCGGTTCCGTGCGATTGATATGGCGATTGACAACTTTAAAAATTACCTGAATGGGGCACCGACTTCCGTGATCAACCACGAGGGCGCATAACGGCAGAGGTCAGTGACCGGATTGGAGGAAATTATGAAAAAAAATGTAACAGCATTACTGCGGGACAGCATGGAAAGTAAAACCGGCAAGCAAGCGCGGTGCCAGACAGAAGACATCCACACCGAAGGGAGTGACGCGGCTGATCTTTAACGAAAATAATTACGGGCCGGCACCGGAAGTGACGAAGCTTCTGATCGACAGCATCGGGCGCGTCAACGAGTACCAGGACTTTTTGCCATCGACTTGAAGCAGAAAATCGCGGACTTCTACGGACTGGACAAGACGGCGGAGGCTGCGTCGGAGACCAATGAGTTCGGGGAGAATTCCAAGCCGGAGGATTATGTGATCATCGGTGCGGGATCGAGCGCCGTGATCGATATGCTGGGAGAGATTTTTATCAATCCCGGAGACGAGGTCGTATATTGTATGCCGTCCTACGAGTCGTTCCCGGATATGGTCAATGATTATGGCGGTAAGAGAGTCGAGATCCCTCTGACAGCGGACTATCACTTTGACCTCGACGGAATGTATGAGGCGGTCACGGAGAAAAACAAAGCTTGTCGTGGTCGTGTGAACCCGAACAATCCGACCGGAACATATATCAACGGCGCGAAGATCGAGAAATTTATCCGGAAAGTGCATGAAAAAGCAGCCAGACTTCATCCGGATGACGACCAGGACGTGGTTGTGATCGTCGATGAAGCATACTATGAATATGTGGATGACCCTACGCACTACAGCATGATCGAGATGGTACAGAAAGGGTATGACAGACCGCTGATCGTGCAACGGACATTTTCCAAAAAGCATACGGACTGGCGGGACATCGGATTGGTTATGCGATTACGCAGCCGGCGCTTGCGGATGCGATCATGAAGGCATGTCAGGCATGGAATTACAGCGGTCCGGGACTTCTGGCATGCGAGGCGGCGCTGGAGTACCAGGATTACATCAAAAAGTGAAGGCGCTCAACATCGAAAACCGGAATTATGTGGCAGACGAATTAAAACAGCTCGGATTTGAGGTTGTCCCGCCGGCGGCAAACTTTATTTTCTTCGGAATTCCGGAGGATGCCACAGCGGAGGAGCGGGAAAAAATGGATCCGGTGCGGGTAAAAATGAACTGGCAGAGCGAAAGATCCTGATCGGCGCGCCGAACGGGCACAACCGTGTCAGCATCGGAACGGCGGAGGAATGTAAGATGTTTATCGCTGCGATGAAAGAGATTGTGAGATAAATAACTTAAAATTATAGGAGAATAGTTATAATTCATAAAGATAAATGGAATTTTTTAGAAAAATTATGTCAAAATCCATGGTTGACAATCATCTTTCAAACCATTAAACTATAAACAAAATTTATGACAAACCACTTTTGGAACGAAGGCGTTCAGAGCATCAGCTCTGGGCGCCTTTTGATTTTATCGAAAGGTACAGGCGCCACAGGCGGAACCCTTTCAGAATGGAGGCCATTATGAAAAAAAAAGAACAATGATGATCAAAGTAACAGCAACGGCACTGGCAGGAGTGATGGCACTGGGTATGCTTACCGCCTGTGGAGGTTCCTCTCGACGCGGAGACAACGACGGCGACGGCGGATACTACCGCATCTACTGCATCGGCGGATGCCAAGAAAGTAAAAGTGGGAATCAGCGCAGAGAACAAGCCGTATTCGTACATGAATGAAAAAATGAGGAGTACGAGGGATATGAATATGCGATTCTCTGTGAAGTGCAGAACCGCATCGGTGATCAGTACAATATGGATATTGTGATGGACGAATGGACGAACCTTCTGGTGGGAATTGATACCGGAAACTATGCAGCGGCAGGAGGTTCGTTCGGATACAAGGAAGAGCGTGCGGAAAAGTACAGCTATTCGGCAGTGCCGATTGTAAATGCCGACAAGTTCTACATCGGCTATCTGAAAGGAAGAACGGATATTACGGATATGGCATCGCTTGCAGGAAAGACCGTGGCAACCACGCCGGGACTTTTTGGCAGAGACGATCGTTCTTGACTGGAATGCGGCACATCCGGACGAGGAGATTCATCTGGAGTACCCGGACGGCTATGAGACGATCAGTGCCGGCATCAAAAACGGACTGTACGACGCATATATCGCATCCAGCATCGAGATGCTGAACTTCAATGCGCAGTATGACAATTTCATGGATGTATCCAAGGACAGCGTTTATCAGTCCGACAATGGCGGCATTTACTTCCTGTTCAGCAAGAATGAGACGGATTTCCAGACAGCATTCGATACGGCACTTGCAGAGATGAAGGAAGACGGAACGCTAGGAAAACTGTGTGAAGAGTGGATCGGCGAGGATCTTACCGAGGAGTAAGCAGGAGAGAAAGGATTTGATCGTATGTTATCATGGGAACGTTTTGTATATTTTTTTCCAAAGGTCATAGTGAAGTTTCCGGTGACGCTGGAAATCGTATTGATCTCGTTCGGAAGCGGATTGCTGTTAGGATGCCTGCTTGCGTGGATCAGAATAAAAAAAAAAATACCGGTGTTAAGCCAGATTGCAGCAGTCTTTATCTCCTATATCCGGTGTACGCCGGTCATCTGCAGATGTTTGTCGTCTACTTTGGTGTTCCGGCACTTTTAGGGCAGATGGGAATTGACAGCTCCGCGATCGACCGGGTTGTGTACATATATATCGCGTACGGCCTGAACAACGGCGGATTTATGGGAGAGACGATCCGTTCCGCCGTGCTGGCGGTTCCCATGGGACAGACAGAAGCGGGATATGCCGCAGGACTGACCGGGTGGCAGACGCTCGTTCACATTGTGGCACCGCAGGCGGCGAGAATATCTCTTCCGATGATGGGCACGACGTTCATCTATGCATTCCAGGCGACGGCGCTGGCATACATGGTAGGCGTCATTGATATGATCGGAAAGACCAGATCGCTGGGAAGCGTCACGGGGCACACCCTGGAAGGTTACATTATCTGCGCACTGGTATTTGCAGTCTTAAGCCTGATCCTGGAATTCCTGTTCAACCAGATCAATAAGAGACTTGACTTTGGCAGAAGCGGCATGCCGGCTGTGCGCAGGAGAAAGGCGGTGCAGTTATGATAAAAAGGAAGCCTGTTATGGAATTGCCTGAAGGCGGCAGTGGGGGCGATCCCGTTAAATCTGATGATGAGTGCGGTCACACTGGTCATCTGTATCGTTTTAGGAACCCCTGATTGCAATGGTGAGAGTCTATAAAGTGCCGGTGCTAAAGCCGGTTATGGATGTCCTTATGGCACTGAGCAAAGCGTTTCCGATGAATCTGGTTCTGCTCATCTTTTATCTGATCTGGACGACGCAGTTTTCCAGTATCGCAGCATTTTTTCATTCACAGAAGACGATCAAGGATGTCAGTCTGATGTATGTGGCGATTGCAGCTCTGGTGTTCTGCAGTCTTGCCAGTATTTCGGAAATCATAAGAAGCGGTCTGATCTCCGTGGACAAGGGACAGTATGAAGCGGGATATGCCTCGGGACTGACAAAAGCACAGACCTTTTTCCATGTGATTGTGCCGCAGGCGGTGCGGGCGGTCATTCCACCTCTCACGAACGATATTCTCTCGCTGGTAAAGGGAACGGCGTTAGTGTCGGTCATCGGAGTGTCAGATATTCTGACGGATTCCATCAACGCGGCAAGTGCGGCGTACTCTTACCTGGAGGCGTATGTGGCGGCAGCCATGGTATTCTGGGGCATCGGAATTGTGTTAGAGCGGCTGAGCCACTATGTGGAGCGGAAATTTTCAAAAAGCGTTAAGACACTGGCAGGCTGAGATGCGGTACGGCATCGTACATTATTATAATAGGAAGGAAAACAGGGCTATGGCAGTATTAGAAGTGAGAAATGTAAAAAAGGTTTTTGGAGATAATGTGATTTTAAGAGGAATCGATCTTGATGTACAGAAAGGGGACGTCATCGTCATACTCGGACCGAGCGGTTCCGGTAAGACCACCTTTTTTGCGCTGCCTGAATCTTCTGGAAAAACCGGATGAAGGCTCGATGGTCTTAAACGGAAGAGAATATAACTTAAAAAATGTAAAAAATAAAGGAAAAGCTGGAGATTCGGAGAAATACTTCCTTCGTTTTCCAGAATTACAATCTCTTCGTGAACAAGACGGTTCTTTCCAATGTGACGCTGGGGCTTACCGTGGGACGCCATATGAAAAAGGAAGAGGCCGAGAAGACCGGAAAAGAACTTTTAGACAAGGTCGGTCTTGCAGGAAAGTACGATTACTACCCGGCACAGCTATCCGGCGGCATGCAGCAGCGTGTCGGAATTGCACGGGCAATGGCAGCGAATCCAGAGGTCATTCTTTTTGATGAGCCGACGTCCGCACTCGATCCGGAGCTGGTGGGTGAGGTGTTAAATGTCATGAAACAGTTCGCAAAACAGGGAGTCACAATGATTGTGGTAACACATGAGATGCAGTTTGCAAGAGAAGTGGCAAGCCAGGTTATTTTTATGGCAGACGGTGTGGTTGTGGAAAAAGGAAACGCCGGAGGAGATCTTTGATCATCCGAAGGAGGAGGCAACCAGAAAATTCTTAAAACGTATTTTAAAGGAAGAGTCATAGCTGTGTGCGAAGACGGAGAGGAGAGAAAGATATGCAGAAATATGTGATTTCAATTTCAAGACAATTTGGAAGTCTGGGAAGACCGATTGCAAAGAAACTGGCAGAACTTCTGGAAATTGAATACTACGACAGAGATATTGTGGAGGAGGCGTCCAAAGTTCATAACATTCCGTTAAAGGAAGCGAGCAATCTGGAGGAGTCGGCAAAGTATCTGTTCATGAGTTTCCCACTCGGCAGCGGAACCACGGCGACGCAGGATGCCCTGTTTAAGACGGAGAGCGAGATGATAAAAAAAACTTGCCGTGAAGGAATCCTGCATCATTGTCGGCAGATGCGCGGACGCAATTCTGGAGGATTGCGATCATCTGATCAGAATTTTTATCTATGCGCCGTACGAAGACCGCATTGTCAACTGTGTCAATGATCTCGGCATGGACACAAAGGCGGCGAAGCGGATGATCCGTGAAAATGTGGACAAGGCGAGAGATGCCTACCATATGCGGTATGCGGGGTATTTGCCGAACGATATGAACCATATGGATCTGATGGTCAACAGTGCAACGCTGGGAGTCGATATGACAGCGAGACTGTTGGCGGAAGTGGTGCGTGATAAATTTTCATAAGACGGACAGTGTGCATAAGACTGCACAGTCCCACAGAGGATAAGGCATGGAAAAACACAGAAAAAAGCTGATCAAAAACGCAACGGTATTCGACGGGCACAGCAGCGGGCTGGCGCAAGGGAAAAAGATTGTCATTGAGGACGATATTGTCACAGAGATTACTGCGGATGAAGTATCGGAAGAAAATTTTGACGAGGTATTTGACGGCACGGGCATGGTGGCGATGCCGGGAATGACGGACGCGCATGTTCACATGGGATGTCTGTTCGCAAAGGGAGAATTCCCGGTGGATTACGCCACGGTGCTGACCGTCGCAAAATGTAAGGATGCGCTGATGGCCGGGTTTACCACGTTCCGTGATGCGGGAAGTGTGAGCGAGGGATTAAAGCTGGCGTTTGACGAGGGTGTGCTTCCGGGACCGCGCATCTATCCCTGCGGTGCCTACATCAGCCAGACGTGCGGGCATGGAGATTCGGAGTATGCGCATACCTATCGCGACATCCAGTACAGGCATCCGTCCAGCACCGTTTTGGCGGACGGGGTGCCGGAGATCATCCGGGCAGTGCGCGAGCAGTTCTACCGCGGTGCATCCCACATCAAACTGATGGCGGGCGGCGGCTGCATGTCCAGCTGTGACCCGATTGAGACCGTACAGTTTACAGCGGAGGAGATGAAAGCCGCCTGCGATGTGGCAGCAGATTACGGAACCTACGTCATGGCGCATCTGTATACGCCGAAGGCGATCCTGCGCGCGCTGGGAGCGGGCGTGCGGAGTCTCGAGCACGCACATCTCATCGACGAGACGGCGGCAGAGCAGGTGGCGGCGGCAGGAGCATTTTTAAATCCCCATGCCTCAGTTTAAAAAGTATGAGGACATGCTCGGTGTAGAGAACATGCCGCCGAAAGACGAGATGGTGTGCTGTGCGGAGGCGACGGCTACCGAGATCTTAAAGCGGCATGAGGATATCAGGCTTTTGTTCGGAACGGATATGATGATCACGGGACCGGATTATCAGGTGGAGCAGAGCGAGGATATCCGGTATTACGAAAAGCGCTTCGGCACAATGCGGGCGCTGAGGGCTTTGACGGGCACTGCAAACGAGGTGTTTGCACTTACGACCTACCAGAATCCTTACCCGAAGGGAAAGATCGGTGTGCTGGAGGCGGGATCCTATGCAGATCTGCTTCTGGTGGATGGAGATCCGACAAAAAGTGTATCGGTTCTTGCAGACACCGATCATCTGCGCCTGATTATGAAAGGGGGGAACGGTGTACAAAAAATACACTGTGCTGAGATTTTATTCCGCTAATACGCTGACTTGCATGTGGCTGAGATTCGTAGTAATCTTATTCCAAAAACTAGAAGCAGGAGGTAATTATGAAAGAGCTGCTGTACTGGATTGTGGAATGGATTGCGAAGATTCACAGCCACATTCTTCGTCTGAATGATGCGTATGAATACAATTTTACAGATAAAGAACTGCATTTTCTCGTCATTGGTATGATGGGAATGGGATTCATTTTTGTCGTGTATCCTGTTTTTAAATGGCTGGCAAAGCATGATCATGTCATGGTAATTGCGTGGATTTATGTGCTGACACTGATTATCGTGATCACGTTTGCCATAGAGATCGGGCAGAAAGTAACAGGCACCGGCAATATGGAATTTGCAGACATTGTGATGGGTGTATTCGGATTCATTGTAATGTTCCTTGTGTTCTCGGTTGTGCGGGGTATTTATAAGCTGATAAGAAATCTGATCAGAGGAGACAGGAAAGATGAATGAATTTTGGAAAAGAGTGCTCGAGACGTGCGTGGTGATTCTGGGGAACTGCCTGTATGCATTCGGTGTGGCAATGTTTATTGTGCCGGGAGGACTGATTACCGGCGGAACGACGGGAATTGCGCTGTTTGTGCACCACATGATGGGTTGTTCCGTCTCCGTGTTTGTACTGCTGTTCAATACGGTTATGTTTCTGATCGGATTTGCGGTATTCGGGAAAAAATTTGCAGCAAACACACTGGTCAGCACCTTCAGCTATCCGGTAGCGCTGGAGCTGTTTACACGGCTTCTGCACGGCTATGCGATCACGGACGATATAATTCTCTGCATGATCTTTGGAGGAATCTGTATCGGAGGAGCCATCGGCGTTGTGATCCGTGCGGGCGCATCGACTGGCGGCATGGATATACCGCCGCTTGTGTTGAACCGTTATTTTAAGATACCAGTGTCAAAGTCCATTTATGTATTCGATATGCTGATTTTGCTGCTCCAGGCGTTTGACAGTACAGGAGAACAGCTTCTCTATGGTATTCTGCTGGTGATTGTCTACAGCGTGGTGCTGGATAAGTGCCTGATGCTTGGAACTGCAAAGATGCAGATCAAAGTAGTCAGTGAGAAAATCGATGAGATCAGAAAAGCAGTCTTAACAGATATCGACCGCGGTGTTACAATGTTAAAAAGTGAGACCGGATACATGGAGCGGGAGACAGAGATGCTGCTTACGGTGGTGTCAATACAGGAACTGGCGAAGACGGAGAAGCTGATCCATTCGGTGGATGAGGATGCATTTGTTGTGATCAATCGTGTCAGTGAGGTTTCCGGCCGCGGTTTTTCAAGTAAAAAGCGTTATCTGGAAAAGGAGAATTCATGACATTACAGCAACTGAGATATGCACTGACGATAGCCGGCTGCGGATCGATGAATGAGGCGGCAAAGCGTCTGTTTTTATCGCAGCCCAGTCTGTCCGAGACGGTAAAGGAACTGGAGCAGGAGATCGGGCTGCAGATTTTTATGCGCTCGAACCGGGGAATCATCATCACACCGGAGGGTGAGGAGTTTCTGGGGTACGCCAGACAGGGTGATCGACCAGTACGGAATCCTTAAGGCGCGCTATGTGGAGAAGCAGCGCAAGGAAAAAGTTCAGTGTGTCCATGCAGCACTATACGTTTGCGGTCAAAGCGTTTGTGGAGACTGTAAAGAAAAAGCAGGGATGGACAGCTATGAATTCGCGGCGAACGAGACGACCACATACGACGTCATGGAGAATGTACGCAACTTTAAGAGCGAGATCGGCGTTCTGTATCTGAACGATTTTAATGAGCAGGTGCTGATGAAGATCATCCGAGAGAAGGGGTTGGAGTTCGAGGAACTGTTTGCTTGCGATACCTATGTCTATCTGTGGTCGGGACATCCGCTTGCAGGGCAGAGCGTGATCTCCATGGAAGAACTGGACGAGTATCCGTGCCTGTCCTTTGACCAGGGACGGAACAGCTCGCTCTACCTCGCGGAAGAGATGAAGAGCACCTACGATTATAAGCGGCTGATTAAGGCGAACGACCGGGCAACACTGCTAAACTTTATGATTGGGCTGAACGCGTACACGCTGTGCTCGGGAATTATCTGCGAGGAGCTAAACGGCAGCGATTACATGGCAATTCCACTCAAGGAGACGGAAAAGATGCGGATTGGCTATGTGAAGCGCAAAGGGGCATCAATCAGTCACATCGGACAGATCTATATCGAAGAATTGAAAAAATATAAAGAGAAAATTATGTAGTGGTTGGATATAGGTTTCACCTATAGCCAACTATCGGCTTCCTGTATTAACACTTTCCCAAACTGCCTGTTATAATAGGCAATGTAATCAAAAAACACATGCAGATAACAGACAGCATGGAGTGGAGAAGCAGGAAGGAGGAAACGGGTATGAGAGACACAGCGCGGCAGATGAGATCAGCGATGATGTGTGACAGGATGCGCCAGATGTCCATGTGTGATGGCATGGATGCAGATGTTGTGCGGCTTTTCCCGGATTCTTCAGACCTTTGGAAGAACAGATGTGTAGATACCGGCGCTATGGAGCGTGGGTTGGGGCAGCCGCAGGGCTGCTCTTTTTTCGTTCTATATTTTGAAATAACATTTTAGGAGGTGGCAGTGGATGCCAGCGATTGCGATACGTCATTTATCAAAGACCTTCGAGCAGAAGGGAAACAGCGTGGAAGCGCTGCGGGATATCTCGCTCGACATTGAGGAGGGAGACATCTACGGAATCATTGGAATGTCCGGTGCCGGGAAAAAGTACCCTGGTGCGGTGTCTGAATTATCTTGAGAGGCCGACGAGCGGTGAGGTTATCATCGGCGGAAGAGATCTGGGAACGCTGACCGAGAAAGAACTGCGGGAGCAGCGGAGCGACATCGCAATGATTTTCCAGCATTTCAATATTATCATGCAAAAGAGTGTGCTGGACAATGTATGTTTCCCCGCTGCAGATTGCGAAGCAAACAAGAAGGATGCCGCGAAGAAAAAAGAGCGCTTGAGCTGCTCGAGACTGTCGGACTTGCCGACAAGGCGGATGCTTATCCGGCACAGCTTTCCGGCGGACAGAAGCAGAGAGTGGCGATCGCCAGAGCTCTTGCGACGGATCCGAAGATTCTGCTCTGCGACGAGGCAACCAGTGCCTTAGATCCGCAGACAACGCAGTCCATTCTGGCACTCTTAAAGGAGATCAACCGGAAATTCGGCATCACGATTGTGATTATCACGCATCAGATGTCCGTGATCCGGGAAATCTGCAGCCATGTGGCGATTGTGGAAAAAGGAAGCATCGTGGAAGTCGGCCTGGTCGAGGAGATTTTCAACCATCCGAAATCCCGTGTGGCGAGAAGCCTGATCTTGAGCGACCGTGCTGCGGATGCCGCGTCATATTCCGGGGCGGAAGGTGATACTGCGGATGGAGCGGAGCTGACCGGATGGAGCGGTGAGAGCAGACAGCGGGACCGCATCGGCGACGATAAGAAGCTTCGTATTGTATTCTCAGAGAATTCCGCATTTGAGCCCGTCATTGCCAATATGGTGTTAAAGTTCGGTACGCCGGTGAACATCCTCCGTGCAGATACCAAGAATGTCGGCGGAGTGGCAAAGGGTGAGATGATTCTGGGACTTCCGTCAGACGCCGGGCTGCAGGAGCAGATGGAGGCTTATCTGGTGGAAAAGGGACTTGAGATTGAGGAGGTGACCGGAGATGTGGAATAGTCAGGTAATCATCATGCTTTTGGAGGGAATCCGGGACACCCTGTATATGACCTTAGCGTCCACATTGTTTGGATATATCATCGGACTTCCGATGGGAATTGTGCTGACTGTCACGGACAAGGACGGCATCCGTCCGAATGCGGCAGTCTACAAGGTGCTGGATGTGATTTCCAACCTGCTGCGCAGTATTCCGTTTATTATTTTGCTGATTGTGCTGATTCCGTTCACCAGATTTGTGGTGGGAAGAAGCTACGGATCGACGGCGACGATCGTCCCGCTGACGATTGCGGCGGCACCTTACATTGCCAGAATGGTAGAATCCTCATTAAAAAGAGGTGGATGCAGGCGTCATCGAGGCAGCGCGCTCCATGGGGAGCATCCGATTTTCAGATTGTGACCAAGGTCATGCTGGTGGAGGCGAGAACGTCTCTGATTGTCGGAGCAACGATTTCCCTTGGCACGATTTTAGGATATTCCGCGATGGCAGGAACCGTCGGCGGAGGCGGACTGGGAGATATTGCCATCCGCTATGGTTACACCAGATGGCAGACCGATATCATGGTTGTCACAGTGGTGCTTCTGGTAATTTTATTCCAGATTTTCCAGACGATCGGAATGAAGATTGCGAATCGGCTGGATCGCAGAAAGTAGCAATAACAAATTTGCATATATTTTTAAGTTTTAAGGAGGACACTATTATGAAAAAGAAAGTATTGTCAACGATTCTGGCAGGCGTGCTCGCATTATCCGCATTCGCAGGATGCGGAAGCAGCACGGAGGAGAGCACAGACACCAGTGCAGCAACAAAGGAAGAGACGCCCGTAGCTGCAACGGAGGAGGCTGTGAGTGCTGAGAACACAGAGAGCACCGATACCGCAGCAGAAGGCGGCACCATCAAAGTGGCTGCATCCGCAACACCGCACGCAGAGATTCTTGAGGAAGCAAAGAAGATTCTTGCCGATGAGGGATGGAATCTGGAGATCAAGATTTTCGACGACTATGTAATGCCGAACGAAGTGGTAGAAAGCGGCGAGTTTGACGCAAACTACTTCCAGCACATTCCGTACCTTGAGAGCTTTAACGAAGAGAAGGGAACCCATCTGGTCAATGCAGGCGGCATCCACTATGAGCCGTTCGGCATTTATCCGGGAACAAAGTCCGATCTCTCCGAGCTGGCTGACGGCGACACCATCGCAGTGCCGAACGATACCACAAACGAGGCGAGAGCACTTCTTCTGTTACAGGATAACGGCATCATTACCTTAAAGGAAGGCGCCGGATTAGAGGCAACTGTTAATGATATCGCAGAGAACCCGCACAACGTCAAGATCGAGGAGCTGGCAGCAGAGCAGGTTGCAAGAGTGGCTCCGGAGGTTGCATTCGTCGTATTAAACGGTAACTATGCATTACAGGCAGGCTTCTCCGTTGCAAAAGATGCATTGGCTTACGAGGCATCCGATTCCGAGGCAGCGAAGACCTACGTGAACATCATTGCAGTAAAAGAGGGACATGAGAATGACCCTGGCATCCAGGCACTTGTAAAAAGTATTAAAGTCTGATGAGATCAAGCAGTACATCAACGACACCTATGACGGAGCCGTTATCCCATTTGAGGACTAAACCAATATAGGAAAGAATTGTCGCAATCAGCATATTGTGCTTTGCTTTGATAAGTAATATTACGAACAATAGATACTTAAAAGTTCCAGATAAACATGCGGCGGCAAATTCTGACCGCAAAATCCGGTATTTCTAACCATGCCGCAGCTGGCATCCTCGATGATCCGTGTCTTTCCAAGTTTGGGAGCACTCCACGGACTGTGTCCGCAAGCCAGCAGACAATTTTAGGACTTTTGTGTGTGTCCCTTATTGGCACCTCTGAACAAAACATAACCGCGCGAAGCCGATGTTTGAATTGCCATCTGCCATATTTTTAATAGCAGATGGCAACGAGTTTCGGTTCGCGCGGTTTTTATATTGTCTGTGAAGAGGTGCCATTAGGGACACCAGAAAGTCCGCTCATTGTCTGCGGCTTGTCGGACGCACTCCGTGAGTGTCCAAACGTGGCCAAGACACGGAATGGGATGCCAGCCACGGCATGGAAGAAATACGTGAATTTTGCTTCAAAGAATTTCCCGCCGTCTGTTTATTCTGGAACTTTTTTGTTCTCTGGTCTTCTAATAATATTACTTATCATCCCAAAGCGGTCTATGCTGATTGCAACAATTTTTTTGCAATATTTTGTAGAAGAAGAGTTTCTTTCGGCTGTATGTTGTGGTAAAATAACAGATATAAGCTGGGGAGTAAAATTTCCCGGCAATTACGAAGGGGAATGGAGAGAAGTACCACCATGAAAGAGGAGCAGAAAGTATCATTTATTCACTCAATTTCAGCAAAGATCATGCTGCTGACCGTGCTTGCAGTGGTTATGTCGGTGTTGATCGTCGCATTCCGGGCGGAAGCGGGAGCAAAGAAGGTTGTCGGAGACGTCAGTGCAGATTATATTTTTAAGCATGGCGGAGATGGGAGTGGAGATTGTGAACAATCTTCCACAGGAGGCGGATGCAGGAGCATATGAGAATGCCTTAGCGGATATCAGTATGGAGGGAATTGATTCTTCCTACGCCTATCTTGTTGACACGGACGGCACCATGTTATATCACCCGACCGCGGAAAAGATCGGACAGCCGGTGGAGAATGCTGTCGTGCTTGGCGTCGTTGCAGAGCTTGCCAAGGGACAGGTACCGGTGAATGAGACAGTGACGTATGATTTTAAGGGCGTTACCAAATATGCGGCTTACGCGATCACGGCGAACCGTCAGATTGTTGTGGTGACGGCGGATGAAGACGAGATCATGAAGCCGCTGAATCAGATAGTAAAGATTATGCTGCTGTCATTGGGGATACTGGCTGCAGCGATTGTTCTGGCATACGTAGTAAGCCAGTTTATCTGCAGACCGATTCAGCAGATTACAACGATTATTGTCGATACCGCACAGTTGGATTTCAGATCAAATCCGAACGGCGCAAAAAGCTGCGCAGCCGCCGGGATGAGACGGGAGAGATGGCAAATGCGGTACATGTGATGCGCAGGAACCTGCGTTCCATGATTGGCGATATTGATACCGCAAGTAACCAGATCACACAGAATGTGGATGGTCTGCAGGAGATTACCACCACGGTGGATCACATGTGTTCCGACAACTCCGCGACAAGCCAGCAGCTTGCGGCAGGCATGGAGGAGACGGCGGCAACCACAGTAACAATCAACGAAAATATCGAGGTTATCAAGAACGGAGCGGATGATATTAACAGTATGGCGACGGAGGGCGCACGGACCTCGGAAGCGATCATGATGCGGGCAAATGATCTACGCACCAAGACAGTTGAGGCAAGCACCAAGACAATGACGATGTACAACAACGTCAAGACAAAGGCACAGGAAGCCATCGAGGGATCGAAGGCGGTCGATAAGATCAACGAACTGACCGGCACGATCATGGAGATTTTCATCCCAGACCGGACTGGCACTCAATGCTTCCATCGAAGCGGGCAAGAGCCGGGGGGGAGGCAGGACGTGGATTTGCGGTGGTTGCAACGGAGATCGGAAGCCTTGCGGATCAGACTTCCAAGGCGATCAAGGATATCGGCACGATTGTGGATGCTGTCAACGCAGCAGTTTCCAATATGGCAGAATGCTTAGAAGAGACCACCGGATTTCTGGAGAATACCGTGCTGACGGAGTATAAGGAATTTGAGCAGGTCAGCGAACAGTACCAGGAGGATGCGGATACCTTCAAGACCAGTATGAACGACGTGAGCGATGCGATGGCGGGTCTTGCCAATTCTATCGACGCGATTGCACAGGCACTTAGCGGAATCAACTCCACAGTGGGCGAGTCGTCGATCGGCGTCAGCGATATTGCGGAGAAGACCAGCGACATGGTGGAGAAGACAGGAACCACGCACGACATGGTGGAAGAGTGTTATACCTATGTGGAGAAGCTGCGTGAGATTGTGAGCCAGTTTGTATTACAGTAAATAAAATATGGGAAAAGGGTATGCAGATGTTGGAGCGATGCAGTATCGAATCACGTCGGCATACCCTGGGCAGGCAGGCATAAACCCGTCCATTTTCATAGATGAGTTAACGGCAAAGCGGTGGACGTGCTGCTTTTTGCGGAAACTCAATGGATGGGGCAGCATATGCAGGAATATTATCGTAAAACGGAAAACGGGGAAAACAAAAGTGCCGAGGATGAGGAGAAAAAATCCTGGCGGAAAGTTTTTCGGAACAGTTAAACGATCCTCTGATCTTTTTATTCTCTGTTTGTGGCGGCGCGATTTCCCTGCTGCTGCGGGAATATTTATGATATGGCAAATTACCTCTGGCTGTGGTGCTGTTAAATGCGACGGTGGGAGTGATACAGGAGGGAAAGCGAAAATCGCTGGAGGTGTGCTGAAAGCAATCCCACAGAAGCCGCACCTCCTGGCTCAGGCTCCACAAGTGATACGGCGCAAGAACCGCATGGCAGCAAATGACAAATGACCTTACGGGTGTGTATAAGGGCTCTGCCATCGGTAAAGGGATACTGAGATCGTGTGGCCGGGATGCTGAAGGCGGCTATTGGCTACGTACAAGCTTATCCCCTGTCGCAAGTCCACCGAAATTAATTCTCCGGAACCGGAATGTCCGAGTCACAAGCTGCCATCAAAGGCAACAAGCAAAATAAATGCCATTGTTTCATAGATTCAATCAGTTTTTCAGGAAAAAAAATATTTATTTCCCGAAACAAAGATATACAGGAATCCATGATTTATGAGAATAAAACAGAATAAGTTTTTTGCGACGACACAAATCCCTGATTATCTTTTTATTGCAGATAATCAGGGATTCATTTTGCGACAACTACAAAGTTTTTTTAGCCCATTTTACAATTCTATTGTCAATTCCACCGGACAATGATCTGATCCCAAGATGTCAGTATGAATCTGAGCAAAGCGGCTGCTGCTTTCTGCCGGAGAGACGGGAACTATGATTGGTTATCATGCAGTGTCCGTTATAGCAGATGCTTATATGAAGGGTATTAGAGGATTTGACGCGGAAAAGGCGTTGGAAGCTATGGTAGTTTCTTCTGAAAAGAACAAAAAGGGAGCTGATTACTATATTCAGAATGGCTTTATTCCTTCTAATATAAAGAAAGAGTCCATCTCTTGTTTGCTGGAGTTTGCCTATGATGACTGGTGTATTGCAAAGTGAGACAACCTGTTCCGGCGGCCTCCGCAAAGGTACATCATTCTCTGGTTCCGGCATTCAGGCCGCGGTGCGCGGCAGAAGCGGGATCAGAACATTTCCTTCAGTTCCGGGCTTGCCGTCGTCCACGTAGGTCGTGGATCGCAGTCTGCTTGACGGGGTCGTGATGCTCGTCGAAGGTGAATGTGCCGGTGATGCCGTCGATGGTGCCGGAGGCAATGGCATCGATGACAACCTGCTTGTAATCGTCGGTGCCAGCCTCGAGACCGGCATCCTCAGCAGCCTGCAGGCCGTAGACGACGGTCTTTGCTGCATCGTAGCCCAGAGGAGCAAAGCCGTTGGGGTATTCCTCGCCGTACTCGGCCTTGTAGGCATCCTCAAACTCGGGGCTGGAGCCCTTTGCGTAGTTGCGCAAAGTAGCTGTCCCTTCAGCTGATCGGCAGTGGCATAGCCCTCCAGGCCATCCCAGCCGTCGCCGCCCAGAAGGGAACATTCAGGCCGATGCTCTCAGCCTGAGACAGGATCTGGCCCACTTCCTCATGTAGTTGGGGCAGAACACGGTCTCGGGGCCTTTTTGCCCATGATGCTGTCGGCTGGTCTTGAAGTCCACGTCGCCATCGGGAGCTCTCTGATCGACAATGGTGCCGCCCAGGCTCTCGAACTCTTGACCCCCAAAGTTCTCGGCCAGACCCTCATTGGTCAGCGCCCTTCTTGAAGATGACAGCTGCCTTGAGTGGCCCAGCTTCACCAGCGCAATCAGCCATCTTGATGCCCTGGAACGGGTCGGTGAAGGTGGCACGGAGAAGAACATTCTCGTTCACGGTGTCGGTCTCGGCATCGTAGTAACAACCTCAGCGGTAGCGAAGCAGTGACCATGGGCATGTTGTAATCTGCGCTCCTCGCTGGCAACTGCCAGGGGGGGGGTAATTGTTGACATCGCCCGCAGGCGCGGTGATGCCCTCGTCCACCATCTTGGTGAAGCAGTTGACGGCCTGCGCATCACCCCTGCTCATCCTCGGTCAGGATCTCGATCTTTATGG